>ERZ894183.4-NODE-4-length-190967-cov-11.267589_pt1 | contig 190967 bp, 168 predicted proteins | sample MGYA00380279_ERZ894183 | MGnify/ENA primary metagenome ERZ894183 (study PRJEB32331, sample SAMN06328422) | human gut metagenome | biome: human gut microbiome; feature: stool | host: Homo sapiens | collected 2013-06-26 ... | reverse complement strand
CTTGCATGTGTTAAGCACGCCGCCAGCGTTCATCCTGAGCCAGGATCAAACTCTCGTAAAAAATATTTTCCCTCACACCTCAGTGTGAGTTAAAATCAAGTTTAATTCCGTTCAGGAAAACTACTAGCTTTCCTATCCCGTTATTACTGTTTTAGGTCGACATTAAATGTCTTGTTCTGAATTTTCTCTTAAAGAATCTTCAGGGTTGTTGTCTATTGTTCAGTTATCAAAGTTCTTTGTGTTGTCGTTTGCGACAGCTTTAATAGATTATCACATCTTTCGTCGCTTGTCAACAACTTTTTTATTTTTGTTGTTTCAGCGGTGTGTACTCGCTCGAAACAGCTTATCTAGAATATCATGTTCATCGACATTTGTCAACAACTTTTTTCATTTCATATATTCCGGATTTTCGTTTGTGTCTCATGGACAGCGGTACTTCTCAGCCCTGTCTCACGCGACAGCTTGTATAATATAGCACAGCGGAAGCGGAATTGTCAATATTGTTTTTAATATTTATTTAATTTAGACAATTTGAACAATTCACCCCCGCTTGCTATCATGCCTACCGTCTTATTTATAAGTTTTCTGGAGTAAACATCCCCAATTAAAATACCTAAATTTTTGTTGACCACTCCTGACAATTCCACACATCTGTCACGATATCCTGATAAAACTCCGGTTCGTGACAGATCAGAAGAATCGTTCCCTTATATTCCTGAAGTGCCCTTTTCAGTTCTTCTTTTACATCCACATCCAGATGATTGGTAGGCTCATCCAGCAAAAGAATATTTGTCTCTACATTTAATATCTTGCAAAGACGTACTTTTGCCTGCTCGCCGCCGCTGAGAACACGCACCTGGCTTTCAATGTGTTTTGTAGTCAGACCGCATTTGGCAAGTGCAGAGCGCACCTCATACTGATTCCATGATGGGAACTCTTTCCAGATTTCTTCAATACATGTCGTTGCATTATTCGGATCGGATTCCTGTTCAAAATAACCGATCATCTGGTAATCCCCCAGCTCCACTTCACCGGAATATGGTTTTACTAATCCCAGGATGCTCTTCAATAGTGTTGTCTTACCAATTCCATTTGCACCGACCAGCGCAATCTTCTCTCCGCGTTCCATACTAATATTCAACGGTCTGGACAGTGGCTCATCGTAACCAATCACAAGCTCTTTTGTCTCAAAAATCAATTTACCTGAAGTACGACCGCGCTTGAAATTAAATTCCGGCTTTGGTTTTTCTTTTACAAGCTCGATCACTTCCATTTTATCCAGCTTTTTCTTTCTCGCCATTGCCATATTTCTTGTTGCAACACGCGCCTTATTTCTGGCAATAAAATCATTCAGTTCACTGATCTCCTGCTGCTGTTTTCTATAGGCAGCTTCAAGCTGCGCCTTTTTTGCAGCATATACTTCCTGAAAATGGTCATAATCTCCCGGATAACGATCCAACGACTGATTCTCCATATGATAAATGATATTGATTACGCTGTTCAAAAATGGAATATCATGAGAAATCAGGATAAATGCATTTTCATATTCGTTCAGATAACGCTTCAACCATTCAATATGGCTCTCATCAAGATAGTTAGTAGGCTCATCAAGAAGCAGGATACCCGGTTTTTCTAACAGAAGTTTCGCCATCAATACCTTCGTACGCTGACCTCCGGACAGTTCTGTTACGTCTCTGTCCAGTCCGATATCTTCCAGACCGAGCGCACGCCCCACTTCGCTGACCTTCGCATCAATCATATAAAAATCATGATGCTCCAGAAGTTCCTGATAAGTACTGGTTTCTTCCATCAGATACTGCATCTCTTCCTCATCTGCTGTTGCCATTTTTTCATACATCTCATTCATAGCTGTTTCCATATCAAACAGATATGCAAATGCAGAATTTAATACATCCCTGATCGTCATACCCTTTTCCAGCACTGCATGCTGATCCAGATAACCCACACGAATATGTTTTGCCCATTCGATCGTACCTTCATCCGGCATAAGCTTTCCCGTTATGATATTCATAAAGGTAGACTTTCCCTCACCATTTGCACCAATAAGTCCGATATGTTCTCCTTTCAGAAGTCTGAAAGATACATCTGAAAATATCGCACGGTCACCAAAACCGTGCGTAAGATTCTTTACATTTAAAATCATTTCTATCTCCTAGTTTTCCAACCCTTTATCCTGTTTTCATATACATCCGCTAATCACTCAGACGTTTTGCAAATTTACCATCCACCTGCACATTTTCTGTACAGACAATAAACGCGTCTGGGTCAATCTTGTGAATCTCCTGTTTCAAGGCAGAAAGTTCATACTTATTTGCGACTGAATAGTACACTTTTGTCTCCTCATCTGTATAGCATCCCATGCCATCCCAACGAGTAACTCCCCTGTGCACATTTTCCATGATACCGATAGATACATTTTCTTTTTTGGTAAATACCATAACGCCAACAAGAATATTTCTTTTATGATAACGATCAAGTACCAGTGCCATCAATGTCGTATAGATCAGCGAATAAATAACACGTTCCATATCATAAATGAAATAACAGCATCCGTACACAAACAGGTTAATAATAATGTACATGATGCCAACAGACGCCTTGGGATTGCGCTCTGTAATACACATTCCCACGATATCCTGTCCTCCTCCGGCAGCTCCGGTTGTCAACACAATGCCCACTCCGATTCCGGTCAGAATACCACCCAGCAAACATGCTGTCAACGGATCTGATACAATTGCATGTTCCGGTGCCGGAAGAATCATCATCCAAACAGAATACATGATGGTCGCAAAGATCGTCTTCACCATGAATTTTTTGCCCATTAGAAATAACCCAAGCAGAAATGCCGGAATATTAATCATTAAAAAAATCGGGCTGACCAGATCAAAGGAACCTCTATATATCCTCGTCACATCCGTAAGTATGCTCACAATAACCTGAGCAATCCCCAAAAATCCAGTGTTGTACAGACCGAACGGAAGAATCAACTGATTTACAGCCAGACCAAACAAGCCTGTTCCAAATAAAATCTGAACTACTTCTGCAATTGCCTTTTTTATTTTTTTGTCCATATGACGTCCCTCTCTCATATCCTTCGCCTCGCACGCTTATAGTGTCACAGTCGGGAACTTTTACTGTCCTCATACATCCCTGCAATCTTTGCCCCCCAGATATCCACACAACACTCCGACTACAGCACCGCCCAGTATATCTGCTGGATTTTCATACCATATTAAACATAATAATCATAACACACATTTATATATGCTTCAATGAAGTACATTCGTCACTGCCATAACAATCCTTTTATCCATCGTAGTAACTAATAACAATGTTAATTTTCGGCTCTTAATTTTCAGAATTTTTACTATTTTATTCTTACTTATATATTTATTTTGCATTTTCTTAAAATAAATTTGATTTTTCTATTGACATTTTGCAAGTAATGAGATATTATAGACTCAACAAAAGGAAATACCTAAAGAAAATAAAAATCTAACGAAAAGGAGGACAGACCACCAAAAACGTAAATCCAATTTAGAACGTAAAATTTATGAAACGAGGTATGGTCCAATGTACTAAGTAGACACTTCAAAGAATCTATCTAAATTATATGAATAACAGGTAAACGGTAAAGTAGAATGTGCTAACACATTAGAATAAAAAGAAAAATAAGAAATTACCACATTACACTATTGCAGATAGTTTAAGATAGATAAATAATTAAATAGGAGGTTAGTCCAATGGACGAAGTGGTTTAAATCCGCTGTACTGATAATTAAGATATCGGCACAGCGGATTTGTTTTGGATTTATTTAGATCTCTCTTGTGTATTTCTTCAGCCACTCAGCCTCTTCTTCTGTAAGATGTGGTGCCAGTGTCTCGTATACTTTCGCATGATACTGATTCAGCAGCTTCTTCTCCGACTCTGTCATGATATCCGGATTGATCGCATCCAGGTCAAATGGAATCAGTGTGATAATCTCGAAGTGCAGGAACTGACCATACTCATTCTTCTCACCTTCACATACCAGTACTTCATTCTCCAGACGAATACCATGTGAACCTTCGATATAGATACCAGGCTCGTCTGTGATTACCATACCTTTCTGGAATGGGCAAATACTATTGCCGCGAGTTCTCCAGTGAAATCCGGCAGGACCTTCGTGTACATTAAGCAGATACCCTACGCCATGTCCTGTTCCATGATTGAAGTCCATATTTCTCTCCCAGAATGGTCTTCTCGCCAGATAATCCAGGTTGGCACCGCTGATACCTTCTTTGAACCTGGCATCAGCCAGACACAGGTTACTGATTGCCACCAGTGTGAAATCATCTTTCATGTACTGCGGAATCTCACCCAGTGCATAGGTTCTGGTCACATCGGTAGATCCTTCGTAGAATCCTGCTCCTGTATCCATAAGCAACAGACTTCCCTCTTTTACCTGAATATTGGTCTCCGGTGTAGAAGAATAATGTACGATCGCGCCGTGTTCACCGTAAGCGCTGATCGGATCAAAGCTTGGGCGAAGAAAATTACCCATTTCCGCACGAAACTCATCCAGCTTATCGGATGCACTGATCTCTGTGATCTCCTGCTTGTTAACATTCTCTTTGACCCATTTCATAAAGCGAACATGCGCAATACTGTCCTTGATCTGCGCTTTGCGGATATTCTCAATCTCTGTTTCATTTTTCAAAGCTTTAAACAGAATCTCTGGATTCTGTACATCAACGATCGTTACCTGCTCTGGAATATTTTTATACAATGCATAGTTCAATCTTACCTTATCAAGAAGCAGTGTGGTATCTGCATCGAGCTTCTTAATATCCTCATATATATCATTATACGGATGTAAATGAACGCCGTCTTTACTAAGCGATGCTTTCAGTTCATCATCCAGCTTACTCTCATCGATATACAGCTCCATGCTGTCCATGGTGATCACTGCATAAGACAGTACCAACGGGAAGAATTCCACATCATTTCCACGAATATTCAATGTCCAGCAGATGTCATCCAGTGTAGTAAGCACATGTTTGTCTGCATGATTCTTCTTCATCTCTTCACGGATTCTTGTAAGTTTGCTCTCTGTGGTCTCACCTGCATATTCAACGCCAAGTGCAAATACCGGCTCTCTGGAAAGCTCCGGTCTGTCTGTCCAGATCTGATCGATAAGATCCTGATGATACTGGATCTTGCCACCCTTATCTGCAGCGATCTTCTCATACTCATCTCCTGTATTCACGGAAATAACTCTTCCGTCTACTCCCAATGTACCGCCTGACGGTAATGCTTCTGCGAGATATTCCGGAATCGTCGGCACGCCCGGTTCACCCATTTTACGCAGAGTAATCGTAGTCCCTTCCAACTGCTTGCCAGCCTGCAGGAAATATCTCCCATCTGTCCACAGTCCCGCTTCGTCCAGTGTGATCACCGCTGTTCCGGCTGATCCTGTAAATCCTGTAATATATGCTCTCGCTTTAAAATGCTCACCTACATATTCACTCTGATGAAAGTCAGCTGTCGGAACAACGTAGATATCGATTCCATTTGCTTTCATCACGGCACGGAGTGCCTGTAACTTCTCTGATATCGTCATGATAATTGCCTCTTTTCTGATTATTAATCTATTAATCGTTCTTATTCATCCACTTCTTTAACACTTCTACGTAGTGGTCATTGTCCTCTACGAAACACATATGCCTGCAGGTACGGAACAGTTCCCACTCAGAATTCGGGATACGGTCGTACATGAATTTAGCAACATATGGTGTACAGAGATCATTACCTCCGTTGATGATCAGTGCAGGCTCTTTGATGTCGCCAAGCTGATCAATCACATCGTAATCCTTCAGTGTTCCTAATGGGGTAAATTCGTTCGGTCCCCATCCTACTACGTAAGACTCTCTTCCGGCCTTTTTCGGACGTCTCAGGCATTCCGGATCATTCTCTGTCACTTCTCCTGCACAATGCTGACGCATGTACTCAGCCTCTGCTGCCTGATATTCCGGACTGCTGTAATCGCCGAACTCGGTTGCTTTCTTAATAGCATCCTGCATATCCTGTGGCATCTGCGCGATCATACGCTGTGCCTCTTCCGCCCACAGCCATGATGCCGGCAAAGTGCTGGACAGAATGATACTCTTCAGTCCTTCTGGCTTGTAATTGCACACATACTCCAGCGTCTGCATACCTCCCCATGACTGTCCAAGCAGATGGATCTCATTCAGGCCAAGATGCTTACGAAGCTCGATCAGCTCTTCGATCCACACTTTGGAATTCCACAAATCCGGTCGATTCTCCACATAAGAATTGCCACAGCCAATCTGATCATACATTACCAGCTGTCTTCCGTCCTCTTCCGCAATACGGTCCAGTACTTCAAAATAGTTATGAGTAGATCCCGGTCCACCGTGTAGCAGCACTAACGGCTTCTTATTACCCGTATTCTTACCAACAACACGATAATATGTCTTATACTCTAAAAATGGCATATATCCTTCTCTGATCTCCATGTCTTTTCCTCCTGTCTCTCTAATAAGTCTTTGCTGTGTATATGCGATATTATTTCACAATACCGACCATGTCCGCCACACTATCAAACCCCTGTGCCTGCATGTATTTCTCAATGCCATCTACGATCTCCATCGTCACTGCCGGATTGTGGAAATTAGCAGTACCTACCGATACTGCACTTGCTCCTGCAAGAATCATCTCAATGGCATCTTCTGCTGAAGCAATGCCTCCCATACCAATAATCGGCAGCTTCACCGCCTGTGCCACCTGATATACCATGCGCACCGCAATCGGATGCACTGCCGGACCTGACATACCGCCGGTCTTATTAGCAATGGCAAATGTCTTGCGGTTAATATCAATCTTCATTCCTGTAAGTGTATTGATCAGAGATACTACATCCGCTCCACCAGCCTCGACGGCTCTTGCCATCTCTGTAATATCGGTCACATTCGGACTCAGCTTCATAATAACCGGCTGTTTCGCGTATTTTTTCACTGCTTTGGTAATACTTTCCGCCGCCTTTGGATTCTGACCAAATGCGATACCGCCCTCTTTGACATTCGGGCAGGAGATATTGATCTCCAGCATATCCACATCTTCATCTCCCAGGCGTTCGACGACTTCACAGTAATCCTGCTCAGATTTACCACATACATTCACAATAATTTTTGTATCATATTTACGCAGGAACGGAATGTCACGCTTACAGAACAGATCGATGCCCGGATTCTGCAGACCGATAGCATTCATCATGCCGCCGTACACTTCTGCCACACGCGGTGTCGGATTACCCGGCCATGGCACATTCGCCACCCCTTTGGTCGTTACTGCGCCCAGGCGGTTCAGATCTACAAATTCTGAAAATTCTTCTCCGGATCCAAAGGTTCCGGATGCGGTTGTTACCGGATTCTTCCATTCTACTCCGGCTATATTCACTGCCATATTCATCAGATCTCCACCTCCGTAGATAAGAATACCGGTCCGTCCTTGCAGACACGCTTGTTATGCACATTGCTGTGGGCATCTACTTCCTTCGTCTTGCATACACAGCCAAGACAGGCTCCGATACCACACGCCATACGCTCTTCCAGGGAAATGTAGCAGAGAATGCCATTCTCTTCCGCATAAGCTTTAATCGCACGGAGCATCGGCATTGGTCCGCACGCAAAGATTACCTCTGCATCCAGCGCCTGCTCGCGGATCGCATCCATGACATTGCCCTTTGTGCCCACGCTGCCATCTTCTGTTGCGATATATAGCTTTCCATTCTGTTCAAATTCTTCTTTTAAGAAAGTATGTGCATCACGGTAACCGACTACGATCTGCTTCTCTGCGCAATCGACCTCTCTGGCAAGCTCCAGGATCGGAGGCACACCAATACCTCCGCCCATAAGGAATGTTTTTTTACCCTTTGCTTCTTCTAATGGGAATCCATTACCCATTGGTCCGATCACCGGGATCTGGTCTCCCGCTTTCAGCTCTGAGAACTGCTTTGTACCGGTTTTCTCACCGGTCACACGGTACACCATACGGAGTGCTCCCTTTTCCTTGTCAATCTCACAGATACTGATCGGTCTTGGAAGAAGCTTTGTACCGTCATTTGTATATATAGACAGAAACTGTCCAGGCTTAGCTTCTGCCGCTGCGGAAGTCTCCAGCCACAGGCTGAAAATGCCTTCTGTCAGCATTTCCTGCGACAATACTGTCGCCATCTCTTTCTTTCTGCTCATTATAATTCTCCTATCAGATTCTATTCTGAAACTTTTTCACGCTAATAAGCTCTAGCGGTTATTCAGTGCTCCGCCAATATCAGCAATCATCGCCTCTACTGCAGCTCTGGATGCATCACCAAAGTTCTCTGCACCGAATTTTGCGTACTGTTCCTGCTTATATGCGGCAATGATTCCTCTGGAGGAATTCACAATTGCGCCCAATCCATCTTCATTGAAGAAGTGAACCAGATCTTTTCCTTTACCACCCTGTGCACCATAACCCGGTACCAGAATATACGCCTTCGGCATAATCTTTCTCAGGACTTTACCCATTTCCGGATAAGTTGCTCCTACTACGGCTCCGATATAGCTGTACTCATCACCCATGCACTCTTCGCCCCAAGCGGCTACCTTCTCGCCTACCAGTTCGTACAGCGGTCTGCCATTGATCAGACGATCCTGGAACTCGCCACTGGAAGGGTTGGATGTCTTAACCAGGATAAATAATCCCTTCTTCTCTTCTTTACATACATCGATAAACGGATTGATACCGTCAGATCCCAGATATGGGTTAACCGTTGCAAAGTCTTCGTCAAATCCGGCATAACGATTCTTTCCTACCTGCACATGTCCCAGATGTCCTACTGCGTATGCTGCTGATGTTGAACCGATATCACCGCGCTTCACATCACCGATCACAACCAATCCTTTTGACTTACAGTAATCAACCGTCTTCTTAAATGCCACAAGTCCCGGCACTCCAAACTGCTCATACATTGCGATCTGTGGCTTAACTGCCGGAATCAGATCATATGTCTTATCTACGATCTCCTTATTGAACTGCCAGATTGCCTCAGCAGCTCCTTCCAGTGTCTCTCCATATTCTGCAAATGCCTTTTTCTGCACATGCTCCGGCACATAGTTCAGCATCGGATCTAATCCTACTACAATCGGTGCTCCTGTCTTCTTAATATTCTCAACCAGTTTGTTAATCAATGATTTGTCCTCCTTCATATACGACTTTGCCGCCTACCATCGTGCAGGCCACTTCTCCTTTCACCTTCCATCCATGGAACGGTGTATTTTTCCCTTTTGAGAAAAATGTATTCTTATCGATCTCATATTCTTTACGTGGATCGAAAATAACCAAATCAGCAGTCTTACCCTCGGATACGGAACCTTTGTCTGTAAGTCCCAGAATCTTCGCCGGATTGGTGCTCATCTTTTCCACCATCTGCATCGGTGTCAGAATGCCTTTATCCACAAGCTCCGTATAGGTCAGTGCCGCAGATGTCTCCAACCCTACGATACCGAAAGATGCCAGCTTCATACTGCGATTCTTTTCTGCTGCTGCATGTGGCGCATGGTCAGTAGCGATCACATCCATCGTGCCATCCTTCAAACCTTCAATCAGTGCATCCACATCGGCCTGTGTACGAAGCGGTGGATTCATTTTAAAATTGCCATCATCACTGATAATATCATCTGATGTGAGGATAAAATGATGTGGGCATACTTCGCCGGTCACGTGGATCCCATCCTTCTTAGCTTCTCTCAGCATCTTCACACTGTCTGCTGTCGAACAGTGGCACAGATGAAGCTGTACTCCTGTCTCTTTCGCAAGCAGAATATCTCTTGCCACGATCACATCTTCAACTGCATTGGTGATGCCTTTGAGTCCCAATTCTTCAGCCCTGGCATCGGCGTTCATCACACCGCCTTCTACCATCGTAATATCTTCACAGTGAGCAAATACGATCATTCCTGCTTCTTTTGCTGCCCGCATTCCCTTACGATACAGGGACGCATTCATTACAGACTTGCCATCCTCGCTGATTCCAACACAGCCTTCTCTTGCCATGCCTTTGATATCTGCCAGATCTTCCCCCATCTGTCCGATCGTTACAGATCCAAGCTGTAATACATTGGTCTTAGATTCCTTCTTTGCGCGGTTCTGCACCTCAGAGATCTTCACACCATTATCAATCACCGGCTTGGTGTTCGGCATTGCACATACAGTTGTTACACCACCGTGTACCGCTGCCTCTCCGCCAGTCTTTAATGTCTCTTTGTATTCCAATCCCGGATCCCGGAAATGCACATGCAGATCAACAAAGCCAGGCATCACGTAGCATCCTTCTGCGTCGATCACCTTGTCTGCCTCTGCCGTTATGCCTTTTTCAACCTTTACGATCTTATCGTCTTCTACCAGCACATCGTATACACCGTTCCTGCTCGTCACAGGATCCAGCACATGTCCATTTTGTATTAATACTTTCATGCTATGTATTCCTTTCTCACTGTCTTCAGTCATTTATCTATACTTTAACACAATCCGCAAAAAAAAGGAACGGTGAAAACCGTTCCCTTCCTTACAACTTATTCTTAACTTCTTCCAGTGCCTTTTCAAGCTGATTATCACGATCCGGATTCTGCGCATCCTTCTCATACTGTACTTCCACATCAGGAGTCACACCTTTTCCGTTGATACCGAACTGTCCTGCGATCAGATACTCCGCAATCGTAAGCTTCACGCTGGTGCCATCTTTCAGATCAAAGATCTGCTGTACCACACCTTTACCATAAGTAGTTGTACCTACGACCTCGCCGGTTCCAAATGTCTGGATCGCACCGGAGAATATTTCAGATGCACTGGCGCTGTTCTCATTCACCAGCACTACTAACGGCTTAGTAAACTGATGTTCATCATCTGATTCGTACACTGATTCTTTGCCCTGCTTATCCTTAATTGAAAGAGTCGTTCCCTCCGGCAGCATCAGATCCAGCATATCCGTAACCGTATCCACATTACCGCCCGGGTTATTTCTCAGGTCAACAACCAGCCCCTTCATACCCTGATTTTCCAGATCCTCCAAGGCTTCTTTATACTGGTCTGTGGTAACATCGTCAAACTCTGTTACTTGAATATAACCGATCTTATCCTCTTTCATCTCATGATATACAGTGTCAGTCTGCACGATCTTACGGGTCACTGTGGCAGTATACTCCTCGCCATCATCGCCACGAAGTACAGTAAGTTCTACCGTTGTGCCTTCATCACCGCGGATCTTACTGACAACCTCAGACAGATCCTCTCCGGAAATATCCTTGCCGTCTACTTTGTACAGGATATCATCTACCTTAAATCCGGCCTCTTCTGCACCTGACCCCTCATAGACTTTCAAAAAAGTAATAACTTTTGTATCTTTGTCCTGTGAAAATAATGCTCCAATTCCACCAAATTCACCAGATGTACTCTGCATCAGTGCTTTGGTCTCATCCTCGTCGTAGTATACAGAATATTTGTCTCCCAGCCCGTCAATATAGCCTCTGTACAGTCCTTCTTGCAGATCATCCATATCAATATCACCGGAATAACTCTCGTCTACCAGCTGTTCCAGTAATTCCAGCTTCGTCTTTGTGCTATCATCCAGAAGTTCCTCGCTGTTCGATGTGGATGAACTTTTCTTTGATGTCTTAGATGTTCCCGGTAGTTTGATCCCGCAGGAAACCATGCTCATAATTAATAATACAGCAAGGGCGCCTGTAAGCGCCCCTTTGAAAAAACTTTTTTTATTTTTCATGCCTTAATCCCTTGTCTAAACCAGATCTACAGATACAGTCTTGGGTCAACCGGAGTGCCGTTTACCCATACTTCAAAATGAAGATGCGGACCAGTAGAATATCCTGTTGTACCTACCGCTGCAATATTCTGTCCTGCACTTACAGACTGTCCTGCACTTACATAAGTTGCACTACAATGCTGATACAGTGTAGAAAGACCGTTACCATGGTTGATCACTACATAATTACCTCTTGCCACATTATAACTTACAGTTGTAACTGTACCGCTTGCTGACGCATAAATCGGGCTTCCTGTACCTGCTGCATAGTCACGTCCTTTATGGTTTGTACTTCCGATACCCCCCGGTGATGTACGTCCACCAAACTCACTACTGATATAGGCTGACGGACACGGATTACTAAGTCTTCCGCTTCCACTTGGTGTGATTGGTGCTACAGGCGATGAACTTCCACCGCCGGAGCTACTTCCACCAGAAGAGCTTCCGCCGCCAGATGATCCGGAACTGTTGTTTCCACTGGCTGCTGCGGCAGCTTCCTGCTGTACACGTGCCTGTCTTGCAGCTTCTTCCTGTAATGCCTGCAATTTGGCTGCATTCTCTCCAATAGCTGTTTCCAGATCACCGATCAGATCCGCTTTCTCTGAAATCAATGTTGAAACTTCATTCTGTTTATCCTGAAGCTGTGTCTGTAATGTCTCCAATTCCGCTTTCTCTGTTTCCAGTGCTGTCTTTTGGTCATCAACATCCTGAACTGTCTGCTGGAACTCTTTCAGCATCTGTCTGTCATAATCAGAAATCTGCGCAATGTATTCTGCATTATTCAGGAATTCACCGATAGACTTTGATTCTAACAGAACCTCAATAAACTGTGTATTACCGTTCTCATACATGTACTTGATACGCTTCTTCATGCTCTCGTACTGATTATTCTCATCAATCTGAGCCTGGATCAGTTCGGTCTCTTTCGCATCAATCTCTTCCTGCTTGGTGTTAATATCTTCAGTCGTCTTATCCATCTCATCGATCAGATCATTCAACTGCTTGGTCAGAGCTGCTTTCTCTGCTTCTGCTGAATCTTTCTGAGACTGGAGTTCTTCACCCTTTTTCTGTGTCTCTGAAATTGAGGATGCCTGTGCAGGAATCGCGCACCCAATTGAAAGCGTCAGTGCTAAGATTACACTTAATACTCTTTTTTTCTGCATAATAATTCTCCTTAAATTTCCCCTGCCTAATTATCTGTTTCTCAAACCCTCATCTAATTCTAAAAAGTTACTTTTATTAATTATACCCTCAGATGTTTACGAATAGTAAATGCACTGCCAATGAAACCAATACCTACACCGAGGATCAGACCGACCGGAAGTAACGTACGGTATACTGTCGTTACCGGAAGGAACTCGATGATATTGTTCAGCAGACTGAACTTGGTCATCACATAAGCAACTGCCTTATCATATACAAAGTACAGGATCACCAGCGGAATCACCGCACCGATCAGTCCGATCACAAGACCTTCGATGATAAACGGTGCCCGGACGAATCCGTCCTTTGCTCCAATATATTTCATGATCGCAATCTCTTCTCTTCGCACGGTAATACCCATAGTAACGGTATTACTGATCAGGAAGATGGATACTGCAAGCAGAATGCCGATTAATACAATAGATACATAATAGATCAGTCGGTTCACGCTGGTCAGTGTCTTCGCTACTACGTCAGACTTATTGACCTTACTCACTCCGTCCAGCTTCTCTGCATAAGATACAACATCTTTCTGCTTGGACACATCACTCATGTATACTTCGTAGTTGTCAGATCCGCTCAGCGGATTATCATCCTTAAATCCGTCTGCCAGTTCTTTGGCGTCTCCGAAATACTCGTCCTTAAAGGAATCCCATGCTTCGTCTGCCGATACAAAATTCACCTTCAATACGCCGTTCTGGCTTTTCAGCTCATCGCCGATCTTCTTGATCTGCGCATCAGTTGCTTCTTCATCAAAGAATACCGTAATCGCAACGCCTTCCTCGGCTTTCTGAACCATGTATCTGAAATTGGTTACAATTGAAAAGAATATACCAAACAGGAAGATACATGCCGCCATGGTCGCAATAGACGCAATGGAGAACATTTTGTTTCTTCCGATATTCTTAAAACCCTGTTTTGTCTGATATCCGATCGTACTAATTCTCATTATTATACCCACCTCTTTGCTCGTCGCTTACAATGACCCCTTTTTTCATTGTAATAACACGCTTTTTCATCTCGTTGACAATCTCCTGGTTATGCGTAACAACAAGCACTGTTGTTCCTCGCTCATTGGCCTCCTCAAGAAGCTTCATGATCTCCCATGAGTTGGTCGGATCCAGGTTACCTGTCGGCTCATCTGCCAGAAGAATTGCCGGCTCATTCACAATCGCTCTTGCAATAGCAACTCGCTGCTGCTCACCACCGGACAGCTCCTTCGGATATGACTTATACTTCTGTGCCAGTCCTACCAGAGACAATGCCGCCGGAACTTTCTTCTTGATGATACGTGTTGGTGTCTCTACGACACGCTGCGCAAATGCAATATTTTCATAAATATTACGATCCTTCAGCAGACGGAAATCCTGGTACACAACGCCCAGACCTCTGCGGTACATCGGAATCTTTCTGTGCTTTAATCTTTCAAGGTTCTGTCCGTTCACCATGATAGTGCCGGATGTAGGCTCCAGTTCCTTCATGATCAGCTTGATCAGTGTAGACTTTCCGGAACCACTGTCACCTACGATAAATACGAATTCGCCCTGTTCGATCTTCAGATTGACGCCGTTCAGAGCAGCAACCCCTTTTGAGTACTCTTTCGTTACCTCATTTAATTCAATCATACTTTCCTCCTAAATTATTTAATACTCCATCGACTCCATATATTTCATGTACTTGACTACCATTAATGCAATCTTAAATGTGATCGCATCTTCAAATACCCTGAGATCAAGTCCCGTACTCTTCTGCAGCTTGTCCAGACGATATACCAATGTATTACGGTGGATATAAAGCTGTCTTGAAGTCTCAGACACATTCAGGCTGTTCTCAAAGAACTTATTGATCGTAGCCAGTGTCTCTTCGTCAAATTCATCCGGAGATTTCCCCTCAAAAATTTCACGGATAAACATTTTACAAAGCGGAATCGGCAACTGATAGATCAATCGCCCGATACCTAATGTACTATACGCGATAACCTTCTTCTCGTCAAAGAATATTTTGCCGACATCCAGTGCAAGCTTCGCTTCTTTATATGATTTGGATACTTCACGGATATCATTAACGATCGTACCGTAAGCAATCCTTACATTCTCCTCGCCTTCGCTCTTCAGCGCATCGTAAAATTCTGCGGCTGCCTTCTCAAGCTCCGGATATCCTTCTGTCAGTCCAAGCTGCTTCATGATGATAATATCTTTCTCATCGACCGCTGTGATAAAATCCTTGGTACGCGCACTTAAGATTCCGCGAATGTTGTCCAGACGACTATTGTCTTTCTCATGGTTCGTCTCCACAATAAATATAACACGCCTAGCCTCTGTGTCAATATGTAATTTTTTGGCTCTGTTATAAATATCTACCAGGAGCAGATTGTCAAGCAACAGATTCTTAACAAAATTGTCCTTATCAAAACGCTCCTTGTATGCAATCAGCAGACTCTGTATCTGGAATGCTGCAAGCTTGCCTACCATATACACATCGTCGCTTCCGCCATTTGCTAATAATATATACTCTAGTTGGTGTTCATCAAAAATCTTAAAAAACTGACACCCCTGAATCACTTGACTGTCAGCCGGTGATGACGCAAATGCCATTACCGCCTCTTCATAACTTACCTGCCCGGAAAATGTTGTTGCAAGAGTTTTTCCATCGGTATCCATGACGCACAGGTCAATTCTGGTGATCTCCTTCAAACCATCAATTGTGTTTTGAAGTATCTGATTAGATATCATAGTCCATCTCCTCCATTGATTTCAATATGCATTTTTCACAATATCTGACGTATACATTTGCCTGGTTCTGCATATTACTATTTTTTATCTTAATACATATCAACAAAAAAAGAAAGAGGAAATCAAGTATTTTTGTTGATTTCCTCAGCTTTTAAGATAATCTTCAGACTTTTATCTCCTATACATTGTGTACAAATCCCTTTTAAGTCCAAGTCCACATATCTTACATCTTAAGATTCTTTTTTTGTTTTTTCTATCTCACGTCTGAAAAGCATACGATCCAAAAATGTCATCACTTTGCCCTTGCCGCTCTTCTGGCGATATGCAAATTCCATCAGTTTACCTGCACCAAGCCAGACTCTCGTATTGATCTGACTTCTGTTCCTGGCAATAAATTGCTCCTGTACCGGCGGCGTGAGTATCGCGATCACGCAATCTGCTTCGCCACCGTTGATCGCATTCACCAGCATATCGTCCGCTTCCGTGCCCGGTGCCACTTTGGCTGCACCAACGATCGCAATGCCACGGTATTCCTCTGTAAGACATCCCGTAAGCGCATCCACCTCTTCATCTGTCTCTACTAATAAATAAACTCTGCAGTGATTCCGATGCAGATACTTTAACCAGAGTCTTAAGAACGTCTGCGACGCGGTCTCACGGATACTTCTGGAATCTGTAATCCCTGCCGCTTCCAGGATATCCTTCTGCCCCGGAAGCACCAGATCACTCTGTTCGATCGCTTCCCGGTAACCCTGATCATCTCTGGCATACATAAGTGCTTCGATCGTAACCAGATCGATCACGCTGGTAGCGGGTGTATCCATATATTCTACAGCTGCTTTTAATGCCTGCTTTGCCGAGCAGTACTCTATATTCACATCTAATACATTAATCTTCTCTCTCATAGCATCACCTGTCAGGAGATTGTATCAAAAGGATTATTCCTTTGCAAGCAATGACATGAAAAGTTCATACTAATTAACATTTCTGTGATTATTTGACGCTTCCCTGCGCTTTTTTGTGATCAATCCACCGATTCGTCCCGTTTCTTTTGATGACAGCGACTTCCATCCTTTCTGAAGCACCTGATCCAGAAGTCCCAGTTCTTCCGCAATTTCGTATTTCATTTTCTCATCCGGTGTCACCTTACTGAGATCAATCGGTTTATCTTTTTTTCCAGACATATTATCTGCCCCTTTCCTGATTCTACAGGAAGTATTGACAGATTCATTATCGTCTATTCATACACTTTACTTCCACGCAAGCTCTTTCTGCATGGTAAATGAATATATGATTTTTTCCCGTACTTTCTTTCCGGTAATCTGCTCCAGCGCCCTTGCATAATACTCAAGCTGGGACTGGTATTTATCCAGAAGTTTCTGTTCCGACCAGATCTTATCGGTCTTATAATCGAGTACCACGAGTTCCCCGTCTTCCTCAAAGCAGACATCGATGATTCCCTGCACCAGCATGGTCTCATCCTCTTCTGTCATCTCTGGATAAATGTCCCGCGCCGGAATTCCCAGTACAAACGGCTGCTCCTTCCTCAGCTTGTTCTCTTCTGCTGCCTGCTTCATGCGCCGTCCGGATGTTGTATGGATAAAGGTAAGGATATCTTTCGGTCTCACGCTCTCTGCCATCTCTCCTGCAATCCGTCCGGATTCGCACATCTTCTCAATCGCTGCCTCTGTACCTTCAAGATCATATTCCTTTGTGAAATCCAGAAGCTCCATCACTCTGTGATATGCGGTACCTCGCGGTGCTCCGGTAATCTCTTCCTCGCCTTGCAGAAATCTTGGGATCAATGGCACCACAGGTTCGTCTTCATACGGAAGCTCTCCCGCTTCCTCTGCCAGATACGCTCGCTTCTTTAACTCCGATACGGTGTATTTCAGCTTTTTTCCTTCCAGATCTCGGTAAGGATACTGATAATAAAACTGCTGTTTCAGACGCTCCTGCATCTTCTCATCGTAGACTTCTTCCACATTCCAGTTTTCTAATGCCTGACGTGTCACCATCTGTTCTGCGGTCTGCTCTATCTGCAATCCCCGCACCTGGGACATATCCACGATCTGGATGCGGAATGGACTTTTCTCTCCTCTTCCTGCCACCGCCGGAAGTATCCAGTCCAGATAACGTTTCGCCCCTGCAAGCTGTCCAAAGCTCATCGGAGTCGGATGAGCCGCCATATTTTCCTTATGATATAAGGCCTGATTCATTGCCTCACGAACCTTTGTCTCCGGGTCTGACAGCGTGCCGGTCACGATCAGCTTCTCTTTCGCCCGGGTCAGTGCCACATAGAGCACGCGAAGCTCTTCGCCCATGCTCTCCAGCACCTCTTCCCTGGCAATCACATTTCTGATCAGCGTTGGACATTTGGTACGCGTCTCAAGATCCACGCTTTCCAGTCCGATCCCAAGAGAGGCATGCATCAACACATCGCCCTTACTGTCCTGCCTGTTGAACTGTTTGCCCATGCCTGCCACAATAACAATCGGGAATTCCAACCCCTTACTTTTGTGAATGCTCATGAGCCGCACGGTATTGGACTGTTCATCTGCCGTGTTGGCTTCCCCGTAATCAATCTCGTATTTCTGAAGCTGTTCCACGTACCGTATAAAATGAAATACGCCCTTGTAGCTGCTACTCTCAAAGGTTCTCGCTTTCTCCAGTAACATATCCAGATTGGCTGCTCTCTGCTCCCCTGTCGGAAGCGCAGAGATATAATCACGGTAACCGGTCTCCTGCATGATCTTATCCAGCAGCCTGTGAAGTGCCGTGTAAGGGATCATTCTGCGAAAATGTTCCATCTGATCCAGACATGTCACCAGTTTACTTTTTATAACTTCATCTGATCCTTCTTTTGCATAACAGCTTACCGCCTGATGGAACGGCTTGTCCCTGTAGTTTCCCTTAATCCGGGCAAGTTCTTCATCCGTCATATGACCGAATATCGACCTCAAAACGGATGCTAACGGTACATCCTGTCGTTTATTATTCAAGATTCTGAGGTAATCTAACAATACTCCGATCTCTCTGGTCTCGAAATAACCTTCACTGGAACCGGCGTACACCGGGATTCCCTCTTTTTTCAGAACTTCCATATAGACATCCGCATATCCCTTCATGCTACGTGTCAGGATCACGATGTCCCGAAACTCTGCCGGTCGCATCTGCTCTGTCTTCTTATCCTTCACTATCTGATGACGGATCAGTTCATGAATCCGTCCCGCGATCACTGATGCTTCCTTTTCACGATTCGACAGCTTCTCTACATCTGCACCGGATTCCGCATCATCCTCGGTATCCACAAGAATCAGCTCCGGGGTATTGTCTGCTTGGGAATCTGATATTTCAGGATAACTTGCCCCCGGATATAACGCTGCCCGGTCATCGTATTCTACGCCGCCCAGATCCCGGATCATGATCTGCCGGAAAATGTCATTGGCTCCGGCCAGCACTTCTTTCCTGCTTCGAAAATTCTTATGCAGATCAATTCTCTGCTCCGGTCCATCCGTCAATGTATAAGAATCGTATTTCTCCATAAATAATTCCGGCCTGGACAGACGGAATCGGTAGATGCTCTGTTTCACATCACCTACCATAAAGATATTATTTCTGCCCGTCCATTTACCGGACACACTGGTCAAAATTGTTTCCTGTATCAGGTTACTGTCCTGATATTCATCGATCATGATCTCATAGAATTGCTTCTGATACTCCTCCGCCACCTTGGATGGCACAAGTCTGCCATCCTCTTCGCGGGTAAGAATCCGCATGGCATACTGCTCCATATCATCGAAGTCAATCATATTACGGGAACGTTTTATCTCTTCAAAGCGCTTCGAAAAGTCAGTTGTCAGGCGCGCCAGCATCTGCATATAAGGTCTGCACCGTCCGATTTCTGCCAGCACATCCTCTCCCGGTAATTCATAATACAACGACTTCAGGTCTTTTATCATGTCCTTGACGTTATCCCGCACTCGTTTCACGAAATTCGCTTTCTCTTCCGAAGCCTGATTCTTGCGGTTCGAAGCAAGACGTTTCCAATTAATCCGCTGGATGGCTTCGTAAGTCTCTTCATATCCTTCTGCCTGTTCCAATCGTTCAATCTGACGCAGGTCATCTTCCAGCGCATCCATATACATCTGCGGTCCATCCGGTGCCATACATACAGCAAGTCCCTGCTGCAAGAGCTCTTTTGCTCCTGCCATATAGCCCACCATATTTTTCTGCATTGCCTGATAATACACCGTCGCCTGCAGTTCTTCCATATTCTCCACTTCGTATGCATGTACACATTCTGCCAGCCATCTGTCCGGTTCCGGATAGCTGCGCGAAAATTCATACAGACGCTCGATCAGTTCCTCGATCTTCTTATCATCACGGCTTCCTCCGTAGCTTTCTACCAGATTCAGGAACTCCGGATTCGCTTCTTCATAATACTGTTCTAACATTTCCTGCATCACATCGCCACGCAGAAGTTTTAATTCTCCCTCTTCGCCAATCCGAAATGCCGGATCCAGATCAATGGTATGAAAATGTTCCCGGATTACGGATAAACAGAAACTGTGAATGGTCGTAATCTGCGCACTGTGGATCAATGTCGCCTGCCGGTTCAGATTCGCATCCTCCGGCCGCTTCTCTGCCTGATCTTCAATTGCCTGTCGGATACGCTCTTTCATCTCTGCCGCTGCTGCCTCGGTAAATGTCACGATCAGCAGCCGGTCTACATCCACAGGATTCTCTTTTCTGGTGAGCACGGTAATGATTCGTTCCACCAGCACCGCTGTTTTTCCGGAGCCAGCTGCCGCCGACACCAGAATATTACGCCCGCCAAGCTCTATGACCTGCCGCTGTTCTTCGGTCCACTGGACTCCCATGGCGTATCCTCCTTTCTATTAAAAGTATCAGGTACCTTTCCTGTTTCTCCTGATACTGCACTCTGCATCTTTGCAACCGCTTCCTCGCGCGTCAGCTTCTTTCTGTCCAGATATTCATAGCCGTCAAGCTGCGGATCAAATCCACAGATCTGCTGATAAATACAATGCTCGCACTCATGATTTTGACCCTGGCGATATGGCTGCACTGCCACCTCACCCCGGACAATCTGCTGTCTGATCTCTGCCGCTTTCTGATCCGCATACTCCATCATGGTGTGGAATTCTTCCTGGCTGACCGCTCTTGATACTTTAGAAAGACTTCCGTTATTATTAAACTTCACCGGCACAGCCAATGAATCTCCTGTACGATCCCTTTCCAGATGTTCCAGACTGTTCTGCTCCAGATTCACCACGCCGTCCGGGCGCAATTCCTTCAGAAGCCTTTTTTCAAGATCTGCTTTACCATTTTTCTCCAACAGCGGATCCTTCATCCGGTAATAAAATACGCCCGACGGGATCACCTGTTTACCCGGATATCGTTTCTTCATACGGTCGGTTGCCGCATTCATATATACCATCAGCTGTAACTGCAAGCCATAATAAAGTGCTGACACATCGAATCCCTTCTGTCCGGTCTTATAATCGATAACCTTCACATAGACTTCATCCCGTGTCTCGCACACATCAATCCGGTCGATCTTGCCGCTGCCAAAGGACATCTCATATGCCGACGGCTCAAAATCACCCCTGGCTAACTGTTCGGTAAGTGCCCAGACCGTGCGGTTCAGCAGACGATCAAGTCTTGTGATCATGTATTCATTTCTGGCAGAACTGTACAGTACAGAATTACCGTAATCCGCAATGGATTCATCCAGACTCTCCCGCACCAGCTGCTGTCGCTTCTCTTCTTCTATCTTCGTCCATCCGCCTTCTTTTTCCGCTTTGCCGGAATAGCGCTCCATCGCACTGTGAAAGACATTTCCCAGATCCAGTGGCTGGAACTCGTATTCGTTCCGTTCCTTCAAACGCAATCCGTACGCCAGGAAATGTGCAAATGCGCAGGCAGAGAATTTCTCCATTCGGGAAATGCTATTCTGGAAATGCGTACCGTAAAGGAGCTTTGCAGCTTCCTCGCTGATCTGTTTCGGATGATAAGAATAAAATGACGCATCCAGAAGATCTCCGATCTTCTCTGCCCATTCGGAATGCTTCTTATACCAGTTATAAAGCTCCATCCAGCTGCTGCCGCCTGCATCACTCTGCATGCGGAGTCCCCGGATCAGTTCCTGCAGTCCGATCTCCGGCGTCAGCTCCTGCTCAGTTAACGGCCTTGACGCCTCATCGATCACCGGCGCATCCGGGAATAATCTGCGGATCTCACCGATCAGATACGCCGGACGCTTTGCTTTGCCATCTGCTCCCGATCTGCTATAAAACAAATGCAGTTCCTCTTCCGGTTTGGTCAGATTCAGATACAGATAAAATTTCTGAATATATGCCTGTTCTCTTCCACCCGGTGTGAGTGAGAGATTTTCCTGCTCAAACTGCGCTCTGTCCTGTTCACTTAACAGTCCTGTCCTCATCAGATTGCCCGGAAGCAGCGAATCATTGACTCCAAGCATCAGCAGTACACGGATATCTTTTAATCTGGTTCGCTGTACATCCCCGGCGATCACCTGATCCAATCCCGGCGGAATTACACCAATCTTAATCTCATTCAGTCCGGCATCCAGAAGCTCCACGTATTCCTTTAATGTTACCGGTTCGTCTCCCAGAAGCTCTACAAATTTGTCGAAGAGTCCAATCAAAGCACTATATACCTGTGCATATTCTCTGGCAAGCGCAAGTTCTCCCTCTTCCGTAAATGCATCCTCCTGCTGCTTTAATTCCTGCTGCAGTCCCTGCTCCTCCAGAAAACGGTAAAGTGCCTCGGTAATATCACGCACCGTTTTCTTCCGCTGCCGCAGTACAAAAAGCAGACCGTCCACCAGCTCCACCAGTTTCACCCGAAGGTGATTCAGATGCTCCAGTTCGTCCTCTGTCACATCTGTGCCTCTGCGCACCCATCGCTGCTGCCAGTTTTTATACCCACGGATACCAAGTGCCAGACAGTAATTCTCCAGCTCATCCACCTCGTCATCTGTAAACGGTCCATAACCTGCTCTTAAGAAGCGAAACACGCTCTCATAAGTAAAGCTCTGCTCCGCCATATTCAAAATGCTTCGCACATACTCCACAAAAGAATTCAGCAGAATACTCCGCTTATAATCCATAAATACCGGAATCCTGTATTTGGCAAATGCTTCTTCCAGATAATCGCCATAGCCATTAAGATCCGTTGCCACTACACCAATCTCCCGGTAACGCATGCCCTCTTCCCGCACAAGCCTGCGGATCTGCGCAGCTGCCGCATAGGCTTCTTCTTTTGGTGTTCTGGTCTCATGAATTGCGATCGTGTCTGGCTTCCCGATATAATATCTGCCCGAATAACGAAAAAGATGCTCCTCCAGAAAGGCAAGTGCCTCGCTTTTCCGAAAACGGTAAAACGGTCTCTTTTTGAGCCATACCGGTTCTGTCTGCTCCACACCGCACGCTCTGGCAATCCTCGTCAGTGTTGTCACCGTATGCTTACTCATCCCAAACATCTGGCAGGCATCCGTATAACGGTAAGGATCTTCTCTGTCATCGATGGTTACTGTCACGATCACATCTCTGGCAAGCTTCATAAGCTCCGCAAGCAGTCTGTTCTGCACCGGAGTAAATCCGGTAAATCCATCCAGCACGACTACACTCCGCTTCAGCAGTTCCGATTCTGGCACTGTTCTGCACAGCACATCCAGAATTTCCTCTTTGGTAATATATCTGTCCTGGAGATATTCCCGAAACTTCTTATATATAAGGCTCATATCCTTTAACTTATAATACAGATAAGATTCTTCTCCTGCCCGCTTCATCACGCAGTCCAGTTCTTCTTCCCCGATATCATACTGGTCGAACTCCGACAGAACCGACTTCACCTCACTGATATAGCCGAGACGCTTCATGTTGCCTTTCAGCACAAGCAGCTCCGGTTCGATGTCTCCGGCAATCTTGCGCAAGATCAGGTTCTTGCCCTCATCGTCCAGCACAGGCGTATTTCCTTTCCCTGTCTCTTCAAAAATCCGATATGCCAGTCGTCCAAAACTCAACACATCGATATTCATAATGCCCTTTTTCTCGTTCATCAAAACAAGGTCCTTCTGCGTCTGCATCGTAAACTGCTCCGGCACCAGGACCATGTAATTAAGGGCAGGGTGTTCCCCTGCCTCCTGTATAATTCTCTGATATAAATAGTGGGACTTTCCGGAACCGGAACCCCCAAATACAAATTGTAATGCCATATATTCCTCCCGGCATCTGTCTTGAAATCTGTCAGCCAATTCTTCCAGGCTATGAATCTGCAAATATTTTTCCATATATCGGAATCGGCACATAGGCTTCCACAGCAATGCCGTCTTCCAGATATTCTTCTCTGAGAAGCTCTCCGTACTTGCGGATCAGCTGGATCTTCGCTGCGTCTTTATATGGAAATGTATACTCTACCAACGCCTTCTGTCCCCGGAGCACTTCTTCCAGCTTGCTCTCCAGTGCATCAATCCCCGCGCCTGTCGCCGCTGAGATCGGCACTGTCGCATCTGCCTGAAAATCCCGCAAGATCACAGGCTCTGTCAGCAGATCCTGCTTATTAAACACGGTGATCACAGGCTTATCCTGTACGCCCAGTCCCCGCAACGTCTCATATACAATATGCATCTGCTCATCCAGCTGTGGATTCGACGCATCCACCACATGCAGGATCAGATCTGCATACTTTGCTTCCTCCAGTGTACTGCGAAATGCATCAATCAGGTGATGCGGCAGCTTCCGTATAAATCCAACTGTATCTGTAAACAGCACCTTCTGTCCGCTGCCAAGCTGATATCCCCTGGTCGTCGGATCCAGTGTGGCAAATAGCTTATTCTCTGCCAGAACTTCCGCTCCCGTCAAATAATTCAGAAGCGTCGACTTGCCCGCATTGGTATAGCCTACAATAGCAATAACCGGAAGCATCTCCTTCTTCCGCTGTTCTCTTGCCACCTGTCTGTGATTCTTCACTTCCGTAAGTTCCCGGTTCAGTCTGGCAATTCGTCCTTTGATCAGTCGTCGGTCCATCTCCAGCTTCTTCTCACCGGGACCTCTGGTACCGATACCACCTCCAAGCCTTGAAAGTGATGTACCATATCCGGTAAGTCTCGACTGACGATACTTTAACTGTGCAAGCTCCACCTGGATCTTACCTTCATTGGTAGATGCTCTCGCGGCAAAGATATCCAGGATCAGCAGCGTCCGGTCCATGATCTTCGTATGCAGCTCATCCTTCAGATTGCCGATCTGTGCCGGCGACAACTCGTCATCACAGATAATGCCATCTGCTTCTGTCTCCCACAAGAGATCTCTGATCTCGTCAAGCTTCCCCTTGCCCACATAGGTTCCCGGATGGATCAGTTCTCTCTTCTGGATCACTCTGCCCACGCACTCCGCTCCGGCAGTGCGCGCAAGCTCTTCCAGCTCATCCAGCGACTGATCCACATCCTCTGCATCGGATAAACTGATTCCCACCAGAATTACCCGTTCTTTTTTCTGTTCTGTCTCATACATCTATGTTCTGTTCCTTCTGTAATTCTGTTATTGTGTCTCCAGAAATTCTGCTTCCTTCGTTCCGCGTTCGTCATCCGGATAATCCTTCACATACTCCTTCAGCTTTGTCCTGGCATTCTCCCATTTGCCAAGCTTCTCATATGCTACAATCTCGTTATACTTCATCTCCTGCATCAGTTCCTTGCTGGCATCGTCACATTCCTGCCCAAGATTGTAATAATTCAGAGCTTCTTTTGGATTATCCAGCTTCAGTTCACAGCTTCCGAGGAAATTATACAGTGCCGCGGTCTTCTCCGCACCATTATCCAGCGCTGACTGAAATGCACTGAGTGCTGCTTCATACTCACCCAGTTCCCATTTCGCCATACCGATGCCGCGGTACGCCTCTCCGGTATCCTGTCCTTTATCCGCTGCCTCCTTGAACTTCGTGACAGCTTTTTTATAGTTGCCATCCTCCAGGTAAGTTGTACCCTCTTCGATCGCTTTGGATCCACAGCCTGTCAATGCCAGGCACAGCAGCATACATATTGCAATAAAACTTACATGTCTCTTCATGTTATCCTCCCCATTAGAGATTATTCTATGAATCCATTATGCCAAATCCAGAAAGACATTTCAATACGAAGAAAGGAACTTACCTTAGTAAGTCCCTCTTTTTGTCCGTCTCTTCTCTATTAAAAAAATAACTGCCATCATCACAAGTCCCACAAGACTTAAGAATTTGCCTGCTGCCACACCGGAAGCGTGATATATGATCACAACACTGTGTTCGCCTGATTCTATTGGAAATCCTAAAAATGCTGTGTTCACCTTTTTAGGCACTGTCTGGTCCCCATCCACATAGATGGTAAAGTTCTTATCATATGGGATCGACGTAATAAAATATCCGGTATTCTGTACATCGATCTTACCTGCGATCGTATTGCCTTTTGTATCATCCCTGTCCACCTGAAATGCAGACTGATACAAATTCTGATCTTCTTCCATATCCTCCGTATACGCACTTGCGGATCCTATATAACACTGTACTCCTGTCAGCCTATATTCACCTGCTCCAAAGGTTATCTTCAGATCAGTCTGGTCTGACGGAAGTGTCATCACGTAGGTAAATGTCGTATTTCCATTATAATATAAGTGACTTTCGGAACTCAGCTTATTACGGATTCCATTTACCCAGATTGCCACATCATGATTCGGTCTGTGATTGTCCACCTGAAACTGAAGATATAGATTATAGTCTGTCGCTTCACTATATGCTGATGTCTCCGCAGGCACAGATACATTTACCGAAGTTTTATTCTTTGCCTTAATCTCAATGTTACCATCTGCATCCGTTGATATCTTTATCTGTTTTGTATTCATATCCGGAATCGTAAATGTACTTTTTTCTGCCGTAGCTTCAAACAGACTCTTGCACCCCTGATCATCCGCATCTGCCTCCGCATTATCTGTACTGTTTGCATTTACTACAGCGTAATTCATCAGCGCAGTCTGGTTATATGGAAATGCAAGCGTCTGATACTCTTCCTCCGCCATCACACGGTCTGTAGCATAGGCAACCGGTGCCACGCCTGCATTTTCCGTTACGATCGGTGTTCCGTCCTTTTTCTGTCTGATCTGATACTTTACACCCATAAACCGCTGATATAATGGATTCTTCGCCACACTCTGCATCAGATTATTGCGGTATGGCTGTTCCAATCCAAACGTATCCTTGCGGAAATCCTGATAATCCGTATTATACGCGGAAGAATAAAGGGATGACACCCACTGTCCGGATGACCAGACCCGATTCAGATCTGCGGCATTTTCTGTGTCTTTCCCCATCTGTTCGATCCGATAAAAGGAAGAATCATGCTGCAGGATATCATTCACGGTATCTCCAATCCTGCTGTCTGTCACTTTCGCATACTCTGCGGGTTCGATCAATTCACTGCTGTACGCATTGGCCACACCTTCAAACAGTGTCAGACAGATCAATGGTGGAACGATCAGTACCGCTATCCTGCGTTTCCAACAAAATACAGCAACGGATATCAATGCGATCACTCCATCCAACATGAGCAACTGCCACTGCATTTCATACGAAATCGTTGCATTTCTTCCATAATAGTCATACATAATCACTGCCAGCGTAAGCACTGCGGCAATCAGATTAACCGGCAATGAAATCTCATGTTTCTTATTCTTCCAAAGATATAACGCGATCAGATAGCAAATCAGCGGTAAAAATGGAATGACAGCCTTATCTCTTATATATAATCCGCCATTCAGAAGCCATGCAAATACCGGCAGGCTAATAACCAGCATACAGCCCCAGGCAAGTACACGCTCACTCCATCTTCGGTAAGTAAGTCCGACAATTAATACGGTAATTGCAAGAGTGGTAAGTCCCAGTCCATAAGTTCCATACGCTACACGAAGCGGCGGAAACTGCGGTATCAAAAGCTCCCCGATCTTCATGCCGGCTGCTTCCTGCTTTCTTCCAAAAAGGGCTCTTGCCGTCGGCACCAGCAGGATACCACTCATACATACAGCTGCAAGCATCGGCATCACAAAGCGAACTCCATCTCGCAAAAATACAGGTACCCGGAACTTCGGTGTGATTTCCAGATACCGGTACACACCATAGAGCACCAGTGCCAACATACCGCCAATGCTGAAATAAAAGCTAGTCATGATCATCAGAAATACACTGATCAGATACAGATCCGATCGTTTCTTATCAAAATACCGATCGACCCCGATCAGTGACATATAAAGGAACGGCATATAGTTGACAAACATCACCTGATGACAGGACTGATAGATCACAGGACCTGCCAGCATATACATCAATGCTACGCCAAGTCTTATCTCTTCCGGAAATCCGCGTCTGCCAAGCCAGTAATACAGAAGGCACACAGATACCGCGATCCCTGCAACGCTGACTGCGATTATATAATCGCTCATTTTTACAAAAGGCAGCAGATAAGACAACAGAATTACCGGACTATATAAACCGTAATAGGAAAAATTATAAATATTCTGTCCACCGCCAAGATTGGCTGCAAACTCCGGAAACAGTTCTCCTGTATCATAGAACTGCTGTCTGAAATAATCCGGGATCACGCTATGCTGGCTGATCCAGTCTACCTTTGCCCCAAACACACCATTTCGTCCAACGAAGAGCCAGCAGACAAATACGGTCAGCAGGCATAGCAGCAGATAGATCACACCACGGATCTTTTTCTTACCTTTTATGATCTGCATACGTCTCTCCTTCCTCACTAGATTCCCGAAGCAGATAGATTGGACGATGCTTAGTCTCAAGATAAGTCTTAGACAGATACTGCCCAAGAATTCCAAGGCACAATAGCTGTACACCGCTGACCATGAACACGATACATGCCATGGACGGCCATCCGGATACCGGATCTCCCCATACAAGTGTCCGGATAATAATTACCAGGATCACCAGTGCCGACAGTCCACAGAACAGAATTCCAAGTACCGATGCAAGCGCTAATGGTACTACTGAAAATCCGGTGATTCCTTCTAATGAATAACGGAACAGTTTCCACACTGACCACTTCGTCTCACCTGCAGAACGCTCTACATTTTCAAAGTCCAGCCATTTGGTCTTAAATCCTACCCATCCAAAGATTCCTTTGGAAAAACGATTGTACTCACTCATCTGTAATACTGCATCTGCCATCTTACGGTTCATCAAGCGGTAATCTCTTGCGCCATCTACGATCTCCGTCTTAGATATTTTGTTGATAAAACGATAAAACTGTCTGGACAGGAACGACCGTATCACCGGCTCTCCTGCTCTGGTGGAACGTCTCGTTGCCACGCTGTCGTAATCTTCTTCTTTTAATATCCGGTACATCTCCGGCAAAAGTGACGGCGGATCCTGAAGATCTACATCCATCACCGCAATATAATCTCCTTCTGCATGTGTAAGTCCCGCATAGATTGCTGCCTCTTTTCCGAAATTTCTGGAAAATGACAGGTATCTGCACCGGGCATCTATCTCGTGAAGCTTCTTCATTTCCTCCAATGTTTTATCTGCTGAGCCATCATCTACAAAGATTAGTTCAACGTCTGTATCCATCTGGCCTATGATCCGGCTCATTTCTTTATAATATATCGGCAATGCCGCTTCCTCGTTCCAGCACGGAACGATAATTGATATCTTATCCATAATCTTATTCACCTCTGGCGGATATTTTATCTCACATATCTTAAGTATTTGTCAAATTAAATCTTAAAGTTTCTTAAACATTTATTTTTTTATCTTTATCTATCTATTTCCTCTGAGCCTTGATTTATGCGGGTTTCCAGACATTTATAGTTTATCCTGTTCCGTCTTTTCCCTTGCAATTTTGGACATTTTTTGGACAAACTTGGACAGATCTTGGACAGGAAAAGAGGGCAGCAGTCAGCCACCCTCGCATATAGCATTTTAAAATGCCTGTTCTATTTTCTCCATTTCATCTTTCTTCACGTCCGGAAGTACGTGAGCATATAGATCCATCGTCATAGCATAGCTACTATGTCCCAGAATGGTTTTTAATACCTGCGGTGGCATTCCCGCTTCTATGGCTCTGGTTGCGAATGTATGCCGGAATGAATGCGGTGTTATCTCCGGGAACTCTTTATCTTTCTTCCTGGCTTGCTCTGCAATCCGTTTGATCTCTGCGCTGATTGTCCCCTTCCACAATGGCTTACCATCCATATCACAAAATAAATAGCGGTCTATCCTTTCTACCTTAAAGCCCCAGAAACGGCGCTGCGCATCCAGTATCTTGATAACACTATCTGTTAATGGTATTTCCCGGATCGAGGTCTTGGACTTCGGTGTATCTTCCACAAACTCTCCCTTGATCCGCTTTAATGTCCTGCGGACATACAGCTTTTTATTCTTCCGGTCAATATCCGTATACTTTAATGCCTGGGCTTCGCCTATTCTCAGCCCGGTACGCAATAACACATAAAACAGGTTATAAAGATAGCTGTCCTTTGCGCACTCCATAAATAGATCCTGCTGGGCTTTGGTCATTGCTATTGCTTTGGACTCTTCAGCTTCAGACTTCGGAACTCTCGGAAGTTCTGCCAATTCTGCCGGATTGTTTGCAATCAACTGCACTTTCTTGGCTCTCTTAAAGCTTCCCTTCATGATCACGGCTATCAGTTCCATACTCGATGCAGAGTATTTCCGCTTTTTCTTAATCCGCTTATAGATCTGTTCTACTGTATCAACCGTAACATCCTGTATCTTCAGCAGTGCAATCTCCGGCTTTATAGCCGAATCATACAGACTCCGGTATGTCTGATATGTTCCCAGCTTCTTATGATCTTTCAGATAGCCCTCTAACCATTCCTCCATCCACTCAGTCAGTAGCATATTCTGACGCTTCACATAGATTCCATGCTCCAACTCATATTTTAGATCTGTCATTGCTTTCTGTGTCTCTGTAACTGTTGCACCCTGCACGGAATGAGCCACGCCTTTATACATAAAACGACCTTCAAAGCCTTTCCCTCTTTGCCTGATCCCTGTTGGTAGCTTTCTTCCCCTGTTATCAACTGCCATATTAGCTCCTTTCTGAACATAAGTTCATGTATTGCAATAAGCCAACATGACAGTTATAATCATGTTAGCCTGGTATCGTGTGTATTGGGTTATTTCTGTTTTGCCCCGTGGTGTTGCCGCACCGTGGGGCTTTTGTTATATCACCTTCTTTTTATGATGTCTGATTCGTCCGAATGCTCTGCAGGATGGCAACAGCCTATCCAATCATATCTCACTACGTTTCTGCGTCTCTTGCTGTCTCTACCGATTATTTCATGCCGCTTTCTCAATAATAGCAACAAATACATCTCTTTTCTCTGCTTCAATCATGTGAACACGAGCCATCCATATATCGCGTGGCACACTATCATATCTGCTGAATGTTCCAATGTATTCCGTGTCCATCGTCACTTCATTGCCATTCGTATCGCAACGCACAATTCTATATACTTTCACCGCTCCGTTGTATGTCATTCTCAAAAACATCTGATTAAATCTCATATATCCTCGTCCTTTCCGCTCCCAGAATTGCTATTCCGGCCACTGGTAATATTTTCTGAATATGGCAGCAGTCAGCTCTACTTTTCTTCTAAACTTCTAAGCAGATACTTTGCATACTTTATATTCTCTGTACTTTTCGACCTCATAACGTCATTTATTACCTGGTATTTCTCCCTCTCCAACTCTGATACCTCTTCAAATGTATCATCATTGGAGAGTTTTCTATAAATCTCCGCAATTTCCACTAAAGTCTCTATAAAAGCTGTATTCTTGCACTTTGCAACTGATTGTCTTAACTCTTCCCTGACTACATTTCGCGTTCTCACTGTTTTCTACCCTTTCTCTTCCTCATTTTCTCTCATTTCTTCCTTTACATTCAGATAAGTGATCGCAAGAAAGAAGCCTTTCTGCGTCAGATACCACGCTGCATAGTAGCCAATACCATAGCCGTTAAAATGTGTATTCGGCTGTTTTTTTGCAAATGCTACTGCATCATCTCCCAACAATTTCCTTGCTACTCTTTCAAAAATAACGTCTTTGTCTTTGATCAGACATGCGTTATCCTCAAAGAGTTTTGTTGCTTCTGCTCTATTTATCATTTTTCCTCTTGTCCTTCCCCTGGACTCCATGCTATGATAACTATACTTGGTGGCTGGAATCCAGTCATATACTGCCCCTATCGGTGTTGGTAGCACTGATAAGGGCTTTTTCTTTATACTGCTTCTTGTACCTGTGATCTACCAAAGAACCGGGCGTTATAAATTGCCCCGTCTCCTTTAGATCCCCAAATCAAGGAGCATCCAAACAATGCCTTAGAACCGTGTATTACTTCATATCCCAGCTTTTTCCATCCGCTCCAGGTGTTTGTCTCTTCTGTCACGGCTGCTGCCATCTTGCTACGCTCTATGCGTTCTGCGTTAATCACTCTGACTTTCGCTGATAACCACGCCCGGTGCAATGCTTCTGCGAAGCTGATAGCCTGTTTTCTGTAATTCTTCCATGCGTTCTGCATGATTCTCTTAAGATTGTACTTCATCCTCTTTCTTCTCCTTCCTGTAAGGTCTCTCTTTAGCCCGGCTACCGTTTTGGTACTTCCGTTTGTCTTTGCTGTTGTCTGTTCCTTACCTTGTGATTACATTATAGTATATGTGCCCACATATTTCTATTGACAAGTTATCTAAATATGTGTTCCCATGTATCGTTTATTTTTGTTACTTTTGTATATGGACACACATATTGAAATTATGATAAAATTTAACAGTAAGGTGAAATAGAATTATTTTTATCATGAGAAAGAGAGGTTAATTCCGTGCCAGAAAAGAAAAAAAGCACATATACCGGGCAAACAGAAGCGAGACGAAAGGCCAGTGCGAAATATCTAAAAGAATCCGTTGAAGATATTCGCATTCGTGTACCAAAAGGACAAAAAGCTGTCATCAAAGCTCATGCAGAACAGCAAGGCGAAAGCATGAACCACTTCGTTACCAGGGCTATCAATGAGACTATGGAGCATGATTCTGAAGAATAATCGCACTTTTTCCCAAATTTGGAAGAAACCTGAAGAATAATACAGATCCGGCGCATTGGTTCTGCTCAAGTACCATTTCGGTAGTTTTGGACAGTTTTATCCATAAGGGCGTCACATTCCGTCCCCCTCTTGCATCCTGCTGCCAGATATGCTATATTTAAGACACAAAAAGAGAGCAACCGCCCACAAGGGGTTGACCTCGTTATAAAAGTAGTTATAGAATACCACCCTAACTCGCCAAAGTTTAGAGGGTGGTTTTTCTATGCTTTAAATCATCAGTGACAAATCAAGTAAATGAATGTCAGTAGCGACAAAATGAACATACCAAACGCCATAAGGTCGTTGAAATCGAAATGATTATTGTTCATCAGCACCACCCCCATTCTATGTAGAATAGAGGTCAGCCACCCTGCAACACGATTGCTCCAACCACAATATAACATAATGTTATCTTGTAGGCAATCAGATTTTCAAGGTGGCAGCAGTCCAGTCATTATCTATCCTGTCAATTTAGCAGATCAGCATTATTCCAAGGTCGCCCTAAATCTGGGCGACCTTCTGACTTTTAAAGCTCCATAGACACTAATATAAATACCGTCGTAATTTCCGACATAGAAAGCCATGAATTACCGTATCAACGTATCATTCGCTTGCGTAATGGCAGCAGTTCAGTATTTTCTGTGTGTAAATTGGCGCTGGACGGTTTGGAGTCGCCCCGGCGCATGGCGGGGGTTCTCTCCCCTACCATTAACTGAAGCATCCTCTATCTACTGCGTGTGTTTTTTTGCACAATGACGGTGTGAAGGTCATTCACACCTTTTTAAAGGGAGTCACGCCCCATTTGGTATACATATTACAACTTTTTTTATGCGCGTATTAGCGCGGTACAATCGTGCCCCTTTTCCGTTGTCCGTTCTCCCCACGGAAAGGGTATATATGGGGTGTGGGGGCACGTATACGTTCTTTTTCCCCGCTGACTGCTGCCATAGCTACGCATAATGTCTTATCCATTGCTATACTGGCCGTCTGCTGCCTTCGCGCACTGTCAGCGTGGTCTATGCTCACCCTCTCCCGGTCTCGCTGTCCGTGTGATGTCTGGATTGATCATCGTCACATCCTTTTCATTCCGTTCAATGATCTGCTGATAATTTCAGCGTGCAAATACTTCTGCTTTTCCATTGTTTTTTGCGCAAAAAGCCACACATTTTTAGCTTTTTTTGCAATGTTTTTTACATTAATTCCGTTCTCGCACAAAGAACTGGTGTTCGCCGTCTAGTTTATTGCGCATGATTCTTATTACCTTTCATAGATTACAGCACGTTCTACCTCGCTTGTCCACGTTCTCTTGAATGCTTCCAGTCCTACATGACGGATATTCGCAGCCGATATATAGCATTCATAATAGTTTTGCCACGTTTCACACTCTTCAGCTTTTCTCAATGCCCTTAGAGCCTTGTTCATATCCCCTCTGACACGCGAATATGGTTCATGCATACATTCACTTACCTGTCTTACCGTTTCTCCGTCCTGATAGCATCTGCGAACCACATAGCCTTGATTATCCGGCAGTCTGTCCACAACCTTCCATAAGACTGCTGCCATCTGCTCATGATCTATCTGCCTGGTAGCTTGCTCTTCCAGGTCTGCATCATCGGCTACCGTATCTGCTAATATCATGTTGTCCTCTTCATTGCCTATCGGCTCGCTCAAGCTACGTATTCGCCCCGCCTGCGCGTTCTTCTTTATCTGGGGTATCATTCGTTCGGGCTTGCCTAATATCTTTGCTATCTCCTTATCTGTGGGCTCTCGTCCGTATTCAGCTATATACTCAGCATATACTTTCTTATACCCGGTCACGCTCTGCCAGAAGCCCGCCGGAAGTCTCACCATGCTATTACCTTCAATGTAACGCTGCATCCGCTCTCTGATCCAGAACGCCGCATAATGAATGAACGTCACGCCCTGGTCAGAATCATAGTGCTCTACCGCTGCATTTAATCCCAGATACCCCTCTTGTATCAAATCATCCTTTTCAGCATATCCGGTATACTTCCCGGCCAGCATTGCTATAAAATCCTTGGACTGCTGCCATAGCTGTAGCATATTCTCTGCTGGCTCTTCCCCGCTCTGGATTCTTCTAACAAGCTGTTCGTTCGATATTCTGTTTTCAAGGTTCACACCTGCACCATTTGACATACCACGCCCACTCCTTTACAATTCAATTAGTTGGTATGTTATGGGCTCGTCTATCATGGCGGGCTTATTTCATATCTGCATCCTCTGGCACTCTATCAAGGTATATGAAAAATACTCATATCCATCTGCAGTTATTCCCTCTATGACGCTTTCTTTATCCAGATACCATCCTTTCGGGATCTCAATCTTCTTACTGATTCTCATACCTCGCATTACATGCTTCTTAGGCTCTGGACGTTTCAGATTACGGCTACAGTTATATGCTTTCGCCTGGATCTTCTCTGATGTCTTTCGGGTTTTCTGAAAGTATTTTACGAAATACTTGGCAAGTTTCCGGTATTGTCCAGATTCTTCCAGGGGCTTTGATGAAACATAACCATATTTCCATAGCTTTTCAATCTTACGCATATCGATGTCATTGATAACCATGTGTATATGTACCGCTCCTCTTTCTCCTATCTCTGTTGCTTCTACGTATTTCAGTACACTTCCCTCGTCTCTGTATACCTTCCGCATTTTCTTAAGCAGTTCCCGCTTCTGTCTTTTCAGCGTTTCCAGATCCGGTCTACACTCCGGCTTATAAGAAAATGTGACATATCTGCTTGTCTGGTCAAAATTGGCATTCAGAATATACGTAAGTTTTCTCACTAACTGCCTATCATTGATTTTATACTGTTGCTCTGTAGTCTCTTTCTTTTTTCTGCTTCTCTTCTCTCCTGCGGGCCGATAACGCCTCGTATAGTATTTTGCTATCTCCTTTGTCTTTCCAGCCCTGCATATACTTCTTATGTAAGGCATTCTGCATTCTCCCATGGTTCTTAAGATAATATACTTATCAAGTCCTAAGAGGGGCATTATTCCCCTGATTTCTTGACTTCACAGGTCACAAATGCTATCATCATATTGTAATTGATTTTGGTAGCATTATATTTTGAACCGGCTGTACTAGAGCCGGTTCTTTTTCTATGTAATCACTATTCAATTATCTTTTGCTACTCTTCCGGTAGATCCGTCATTTCTTCCTGACCTTCCGGCAGATCCAGGGCTTTTCTCGCGCTTCTAATAACACTAAGGATATTCTTCGCCCGGTTCTCCATAGTTTTGCAAAATTCCTTTATCTCTTCTTTATCTTTTGGCAGCCAATACCCTGCACCCGCTCCGCTGCATATAATAGCCCCAGAGCGTCTCTCTTCTGCTATACGCTCTCGGAGTGTGCGTGCATCCTTACAACCAGACAGACGCACTAAATCCGCTGTAGATACTGCGTTTTCTTTTCCTCTTCTCAATAAACTTTCAATTGAGCGGTCAGTCTTGCCGGACTGCTGCCCTGTGTATACTCGGTTATTTCTGTTTTGATTTTCCATTAGTTCACCCCTGTTAATGCGTTAAGATACTGATCTACCTTCACACGATCCCATAATACACGCTTTCCTAACTTCACCTTTGCTCCACAATCATTTCCTAACTCCATTGCCTTATTCCGACCAAGGTTCGTGTATGCTCTTAATTCTTCGGTGTCCATCAGTCTTGATTCTCCGACTGCTGCCATACTTGTTCGACTTCTCATGTTGTACTCCTTTCTGTTTATCTTTGCCTATCCTATTGCTAATAGTGCTTACGTTTGTTACACTGTAATTATACTGAAACATTTTTATCCTAGCAACATACTTAAGCATGAAATGTTTATTTTCAACAAATTTAAACTCTCAATGATTTTAGGAGGTATTTTTATGGGTTTTGTAACAGATGTATTCTCTAAACGATTAAAAGATCTTCGAGAAGAAGCTGGAATGACGCAAACTGAACTTGCAAATGAATTGAATGTGTCTCGTGGAGCTATTAGTTACTATGAAAAGGGCGAAAGGACACCAGATATAGAATTTTTGGATTCTGTTGCATTATTTTTTAATCTTCCTACAGATTATCTTCTTGGTATTACAGGCAACGCAAAAACAGAATACAAAAATATGTATAACTTCTATGGTCTAACAGATGATGCATGTGAAGTTCTTGACGGTCGCGATGAACTGTACCATAATTTAGGTCACATCATTTCACATATTATAACTGATGAATCTTTTTACGGAATAAAACGCCTAATCAAAAATATCGTTAAAAATCCTGATAGTTTTGATCTTGTGGAATACAACTATATCAGTTATGTTTTAACTCAACATTTAAAAATATTGATTATTGATGCAGTGTATGACGAATTACACAATCAATATGCCGAAACTGAAGAGGATCGTGAAGCACTTTCTAAACGCTTACATGAACTATGCAACACAGAGCATTCCTTGTCAGAATATGAATTGCAAGAAGAACGATTGTCTAAAAAATATGATACAAAAGCTTCTGGCAATAACTCAAAAGATTCCGTCACCCCTTATGATTCGGCAAACCTTAAGAATATATTTTTTCATATTGATGATAATGACTCCCCCTTATAACCCCAGATACCACCAGCCCTTTACGACTGGTGGTATCTCTATTCTTCCGCTCTATACTATTAATCCTCTTTTATTTGTTTAGCTACTATATCCGTCATTTCCTTTATTCCCAGATCAGCAATGTATAACAGGTCTCCATCCTCAAAACGATTATTCATAGCTTCTTTCTTATTTTCAGCAAATTCTATAACTATACAGTTATAATCTCCTCCGATAGTGTCCAACCTAATATACCCATTGGTGGAAGTCTTGAAACACATTTCACCTTTAATTATTTCATATCGATTTTCTTTCACAAGCTCACGCTCGATGATCCGTTTGATTTCTCTTCGGTCTCTAATCTCTCGCATTGTCTCCCTGTCCGGATCAGCATGAATCCACTTCTCAAATTCTTGTAAGCTTTTCTTTGTGTCCTGCATAGAATCACCTCTACAACCATCATATCCTACCGGTCAGCATTCCGCAATATCTCCCCGACTGCTGCCATCACAATTCCCATTTTGGACAAAATTTGGACATTTCATTATTTTTCCATCTTCCAAAAGTGCCGACTTTCCTTTATTTTCGGGCTTCATCGGGACTCTTCTATCAAAATTAAATCTTAAAGTTTCTTAAATTAAAATGATTTTTTATTAAATTCTTGTATACTTATCAGCAGAACGAATATGAAAGGAGATTTTATTATGGATGCCCATATTCTGGCAGTAGATGACAACCCGGAAATCCGGGAGATTATAGAGATACTATTAACCGGTGAAGGCTTTGCAGTCGATCAGGCAGGAGACGGCACACAGGCGCTTGCTATGCTGAAAGAAAAGCATTATGACCTGATTATTCTGGATATTATGATGCCAGGCATGAATGGATACCAGACCTGTCTGGAGATTCGTAAGCTCACCAATGCTCCAATTCTGTTCTTAAGTGCCCGCACCAAAGACAGTGATAAAACTCTGGGCTTCTCCAGCGGCGGAGACGACTATCTGGCGAAACCTTTTTCCTATCCGGAGCTGATCAGCCGGGTAAAGGCATTGATCCGACGTTACCAGATATATAAAGGAAAGGATGAAGAGACAATTACCGAAGTCCCTTCCCATATCCATTACCACAATCTGGATATTGACAGGAATACCGAGACCGTTTACCGGGATGGTGAAGCAGTAGATCTTACCAGCACCGAATATGCCATGCTGCTTACACTGGTTACCCATCCTGGTCAGATCTTTTCTGCCGAGCGGCTGTTCGAAGTTGTCTGGAATGAGCCTTATTACTATGGTGCCAGCAATTCTATCATGGTACACATCCGAAACCTGCGCCGCAAGATTGAAGTCGATCCTGCTGCTCCTACCCTGATCACAACCGTCTGGGGAAAGGGGTACCGCTGTGAATAAGCTCCGTACTAAAATTCGTACCAAACTTCTGCTTCTGATCATCATCACCGGGCTTGCAAGTGCACTGCTTTTCCAGGGAATGTGGAACTGCAGATGGAAGGTCTGGGACGTACTGTCAGATGCCGGATTTTTTGATGATATACTGCCGAGTGCAGACGATAATTTCTGGAATAATCTTTTTAATAAAGCTGCTGAGTATGACCTTCCTGCCTCCGAAACGGATTCCAAGGCAATCGATGCACTGACTCCTTTCTTCGATGAAACAGCAGACAAATATACCAGCATATATCTTTATTCTCTGACCGAAGGGGAATATCTGGACAGTCGTTATGCCCAGATTATGGATTCCGAAAATTTTCATGTACCATTTGACATTACCTACCGATGGACAGACGGAGCTAATGAAGAACGCTTCGAAATGCCGGTTAAGTTTAAGAATGGATATGCTACTGTCATCGTCTATTTCTATCATCAGACGTATTTCATTACACCATATTTCTTCGCCTGCCTTATCTGCTGCCTGACGCTGTTCCTTGGAAGCATCCTGTTCTTTGTCCGCCGCAAAATGAAAGAAGTGGATCGATTAGAACAGCATATCCTGACCATGGCATCCGGTGATCTGACAACACCTGTAATCCCCGGCAGCAAAGATGAACTTGGCATACTTGCAAGAGAACTTGACAACCTGCGAATCACACTGCACGAAACAATCACCAATGAGCAGGAAAGTCATCAGGCAAATCAGGATCTGATCACCGCCATGTCCCATGATCTGCGTACCCCGCTCACGGTACTGAAAGGCTATCTGGAAATACTGCGTCTCGGAAAAAATGCAGACATGCAGACCGAATACCTGAATCGCTGCATTCAGAAAACCGAAGATATCCAGGAAATGTCAGACCGGATGTTTGAATATGCACTAGTCTATGAAAAGGACATCCAGCCTGAATTTCGCAGGCTCCCTGCTACACTTCTGCTAGAACACCTGATGGAAAATGCAGATTTCCTGCATCTGACCGGATTTCAGACTTCACCTCAGATCCCCGGTGAACCACTTTCTGATTTTGAAGGCGATCCTGCTCTGATCAAGCGGATCTTTAACAATCTGTTCTCCAACATTCTCAAATATGGAGACAAAAAAGCTCCGGTCGTCATTACATTCTGTCAGAATACAGACAGTCATAATGTGCCGCAGCTGATTATCACCTTAAAAAATGCAGTTAAATCAGACCTTGCCGGCATCGAGAGCAACCGGATTGGTCTGAAGAGTGCAGAAAAAATGATGCGGCTGATGCATGGCGGGCTACACTACACGCAGATGGCGGAATCATTCACTTCTACTTTAACATTTAAAGGGCTGACGGATTAATCCTCCGCAGCCCTTTTCCATATCTCTTCACATTGCTTACTATATTGATTCTGTAATTCAGGAAACCAGATCACAGGTTCCGGCGTATCCGGATGCTCTGCAATCGCTTTTTCCATCCATACCATATGATACCAGCGTCCGAATTTGTACGCACACTGGTGGAATGTTCCGATCAGCCGGTAACCGAGATGTTCATGATACTCTACACTATTGTTAGTAAGATACTCATCCGGTTCTTCCGGATACGCAATACACGCATTCAGATTGATGATGTGCATGGCATCCAACGTGTCTTCCAGTGCCTGATAAAGACGGCTTCCGATTCCATGTCCGCGTACATTCTCTGCCACATAGATCGACGTCTCTACCGACCAGTCATAGGATTCCCTGGTATTCAGCGGAGAGGCATAAACATAGCCCACGATCTTTCCGTCCAGCTCTGCTGCCAGATAAGGATATTTTTCCAATGTGTGACGTATCCGCTGTCGAAATTCCTCCACGGACGGCACATGACACTCATAAGTGATCGCCGTATGCTCCACATAATACCGATATATCTCCACCAATTCTCCTGCATCTGCTTCACTGACCACACGTATCTTAAGTTCCATCCCAAACACCCTTTCCCTGAAATCTTCTCCAATATACTGCATCTACGATAGCACACAAAAAAATATCACGCAACCATACAAACATGGTGCGTGATATTCATATATCTCTTAGTCTTCTACTAATTTGTTCAACTGCTTATTTGCCGCAAACAGCAATGCAGTAAACGCCATCATGATCACGAAGATTCCAACGAATACCGGGAATACATCGAATTTCTCAATGAATGCCTGTACATATGGGCTCAGTTTATTTGCCACAAATGTAGATACTGCGATAACTCCCATCAGCAGTGACAGGTATTTCTTCGGTGCATACTTACTTACGAATGCATTACGCAGTGGCGAGAAGCACATCTCTCCGATGGTAATTACGGCAGAGAACAGGATCGGCCAGAGTACACTTGCCTTAACAGATGCATCTGCACCAACACCACGGAATAATTCGCATAATACCATTACACCGAATGCCAGTCCTACAAACAGAAATCCCAGACCGACTTTCTTGAACATATTCATGTCACCCTGCGGACGCTCTGCAAGCTTCTTCCAGATTGCAGCCATAACGCCACCAAGTACTACACACAGCAGACCGTTCCATGTAGTTGTGATCCATGACGGTGCAATTTCGAACGAGCCAAGGCTCATCTTCACATAGTCTGTCATGTAGATTACCAGTGCCAGATCCTGCTGATAGTAGAACAGCCAGAAGATAACGGACAGTGCGGATACCAGAATGATCGCTCCCATTCGTTCCTTCTCTTTCTTTGACAATGGTTCTTTCTTGCCTGCGCCCTCGTCAGCAGTATGTGTAGATCCGATGATCTCACCCTTTTCATCCGTCAGGTACTTGAATGGCTTAATGCCCTGTCCCTGGAGATTGCCCCAGTTCAGTACAAACCATACCAGACCTACGATACACCACAGTGCTGCCATGAGGAAACACTGACGGAATCCAAGTACATCTCCCTTTTTAAACACATGCAGATACAAGAAGCCTGTCAGCAATGACCCCACAAATGCTCCCACATTTACATAGGAATACTGAATGGAAAATGCCGCATCCAATAATTCCTTGTTATGATACTGTCTTCCGATCAATGCGTTCAGATTGCCTTTAAATAAACCTGTTCCGATAGACACCAGAATGATCATTGCATTAATCATAGCCGGACTATCTGCCCGCCATCCTACGATGTATCCTAATGCCATAATAATGTAACCAAACGAGATGGCATATCTTGCCCCAAGCCATCTGTCTGAAATCACGCCTCCGATCAGCGGTGCCATATAAGTGTACGCTGTCAGATTCGCAGCCATGATCGCCGCGTCTGTCCTCTCAATTCCCAGACCACCTTCTGCCACAGCAGTAATCAGGAATAAGAGCAGCAACGGCTTTGCCCCATAGAATGCCAGACGTTCAAACATGAACGTGATACAGCACGCATAGAAGCCCTTTGGGTGTTTCTCTTTTGTCTTTGTTGCTCCCATTTTTGTTCTCCTTCTATACTTTGATGATCGCTGTCACTTCCCCAAATAACAGCAGACAATCCGTACTATACCATATTCTAGAACACGGTTCAATTAAAATAGTATAAACTCCACATTTTCCCTGTGTTTTAAATGTTTATTCTGCAATCTGTCTTACAATATCTTTCACGATTTTAACTCCGAGATCCATTCCCTCTACCGTAATGTGCTCGAACACACCATGAAATGCGTGACCGCCCGTTCCAAGATTCGGGCATGGAAGTCCCATGAAGCTGAGTCTTGCTCCGTCTGTGCCTCCACGGATCGGTTCTACGACCGGTTCCAGTCCCACATTCTTAATCGCAGCAAGTGCCATATCTACCAGCTCCATACACGGTTCGATCTTCTCCCTCATATTACGATAAGACTCCGTCACCTTCACTTCTACGCTGCCTTCTCCGTATTTCTGATTAAGTACTTCAGCAATCTCCTGCATCTTTTCTGCGCGCTTATCAAAATTCTCCTTATCAAAATCACGGATGAGATACTTCATATTCGTAGTAGTTACATTACCACTCATTGCATTCAGATGATAGAAGCCTTCGTATCCTTCGGTCGTCTCCGGACGTTCATCTGCCGGAAGCATCTGGTGAAATTCCGTTGCGATCGTCTGCGAATTCACCATAATATCCTTTGCAGATCCCGTATGTACACTGACGCCGTGACATGTTACAAAGCCTGTAGACGCATTAAAATTCTCATACTGGATCTCACCCTCTGCGTCACCATCCAATGTGTAAGCGTAATCTGCCCCAAATCCTTCTACATCAAAATGATCCGAACCTCTTCCGATCTCCTCATCCGGTGTGAATCCGATGCAGATCTTACCATGTGGAAGTCCTTCCTTTATAATCTCATCTACAGCAGTCAGAATTTCAGCTATACCAGCTTTGTCATCAGCACCAAGAAGTGTTGTTCCGTCTGTTGTGATCAGAGTTCGTCCTTTCAGACCTGCCAGATGTGGGAATTCTGCTGCTGATAATACATTGCCGCTTGTTCCAAGCACCACATCACCGCCATCATAGTTCTTGATAAGCTGTGGCTTGATGTCTTTACCGGACGCATCCATCGCTGTATCCATATGCGCGATCAGTCCCAGAGCTGCTTTGTCCTCACATCCCGGTGTGGCAGGAACAGAACCATATACATAGCCCTTGCCATCCACTCTCGCATCCTCGATGCCAAGTCCTTTCATCTCCTCTACCAGAATCTTGGCAAGATCCAGTTCTCTCGCCGCAGAAGGAACCGTATCGCTGTTCTCATCACTTGTTGTCCATACTGCAACATACTCCAAAAATCTTTCGTACGCTTTCATTATTGTTGTCTCCTCTCAATCATTAATCTATGTTCTATTCTATCCCATTTGTATACAATCTTCTACACATTTTTGCAAAATCTATTGACATCCTCTTCCATTAGCTGTATTATACCATTAATTTCACACTTTAAACAGTTAAAATTTTACAGTGTGAATATTTTACAGTATAAACGTCAGGGTTGCAAGTCATAAACCGCAATGTGCTTGCACATATCAAACAACAACTGTCAGGGAGGATTTACATTATGATTTTAGTATTAAAACCACATACCAGTGCCGAAGATAACACCCGTGTCGAATCACTGGTTAAGAACAAAGGATTGACACCTCACATGGTAGTCGGCAACGAAATGACCATCATCGGCTGTGTCGGTGACACATCTAAGGTAGATCCAAGACTTTTTGAAGTAGATCCTTCAGTAGAACGAGTTATGCATGTGCAGGAACCTTATAAACTTGCCAACCGCGCATTCCATCCGGAGAATTCCATCATCGATGTATCAGGAGTTAAGATCGGCGGCGATCACCTTGGGCTGATTGCAGGTCCTTGTTCCGTTGAGACTTACGAACAGGTACTTGGCATCGCAAAGGCCGCCAAGGCATCCGGCGCCAATCTGTTAAGAGGCGGCGCATTCAAGCCTCGTACGAGTCCATATTCATTCCAGGGACTTGGGCTGGAAGGTCTGGAGATTCTGGAAGCTGTCAAAAAGGAGGTTGGACTTCCAATCGTAAGTGAATTAATGTCTCCGCAGTATCTGGATGTTTTCAACGAAAAGGTTGACCTGATTCAGATCGGTGCCCGCAATATGCAGAACTTTGATCTGTTAAAGCAGTTAGGACAGATCGATCGCCCGATCCTGCTAAAGAGAGGTCTTAATGCAACTTACGAAGAATGGATCATGTCTGCCGAATACATTATGGCAGCAGGTAATGAAAATGTCATTCTCTGCGAGCGTGGTATCCGTACATTTGAAACCTATACAAGAAACACGCTGGATCTTCAGTGCATCCCGGTACTCCGCAAGCTGACTCATCTTCCAATCATCATCGATCCGAGTCATGCAGGCGGCAAATGGTGGCTGGTAGATTCTATGGCAATGGCTGCTGTAGCTGCAGGTGCGGACGGACTTATGATTGAAGTTCACAACAATCCGGAAACTGCCCTCTGCGACGGTGCCCAGTCATTAAAGCCTGAGAAATTCGACAATCTGGTCAGGAAAGTTTCACAGATTGCCCATGTAGTAGGAAAAGAAGTTTAAGGAGTATCAACCCATGAAATTAACTGTAAATCTGGGAGCCAACAGCTACCCGATCTATATAAAAAACAACATACTGAGTCAGACGGATACTTATATCCACGAAGCCTTTCGTGGTCACAAAATTATGATCATCTCTGATGATATCGTGTATCCGATCTACGGAGAGGCTTTGACCGCCAGACTTGCTGATTGGGAATGTTATCATATCGTACTGCCACACGGCGAACAGACCAAAGACTTCCAGACTCTGCCTCAGATCTACGAAGCTATGGCCGAGGCTCACTTTACCAGAACCGACATGATCATTGCCCTGGGTGGCGGTGTCATCGGAGACCTCGCAGGATTTGCAGCATCTACCTATATGCGCGGCATCAAGCTGGTGCAGATTCCTACTTCTCTGTTAGCACAGGTCGATTCATCCGTAGGCGGCAAGGTCGCTGTCGATCTTCCACAGGGCAAAAATCTGGTCGGTGCATTTTATCAGCCGTCCCTGGTACTAATCGATCCTACAGTCCTTGACACACTGAGTGAGCGTTTCATCATCGACGGTATGGGCGAAGTCGTCAAATATGGCTGTATTGAAGATGCGGATCTCTTTGAGACGCTGGCATCCCACACTTCCTTTAAGGATCTGAAAAAAGTACTTCCGGAAGTAATTACCAGATGCGTAGACATCAAACGCGAGATCGTAGAAGAAGATCAGTTCGACACCGGCAGACGTATGCTGCTGAACTTTGGACATACACTTGCGCACGCCATTGAACAGCATTTCAATTACCAGATGCAGATTCACGGTGAAGCAGTTGCCATCGGTATGTATCAGATCACCCGCATTGCTGAAGAACGTGGACTGACAGAAGCCGGCACTGCTGAAAAGATATTAAACGTATTGAATATTTACCGACTGCCACACAAATGCGGACTACCGCTCGGCAGCCTGACCAAAGCCATTTCTTTAGATAAGAAGAATATGCACGGAACATTGAATCTGGTATTGTTACACGATATTGGAAACAGTTATGCAGAGCCATCCTCTCTTCAATTCTTTGATGAGCCTAAGCGGATGATATAAACAAAACAGAGCAAATTAAAGGAGGACATATTTATCATGAACAAATTAAGTGGAAAAATTGCTATTGTCACAGGAGCAGGTAAAGGTATTGGACGCGAAGCTGCTCTCGCTATCGCTGCTGAAGGGGCTACTGTTGTAGCCGTTGCCAGAACGCAGACAGATCTGGATGAAACTGTAAAGATGATCGAGGATAACGGCGGCTCAGCCATTTCTCTCTCAAGAGATCTGACAGACGGTGAACAGGTGCAGTCTATGGTTGATACTGTTATAGAAAAATACGGTAAAATCGATATTCTGGTCAATAATGCCGGTGGATATCCAAAAGAGATCTATAACAATATTGAACACCAGGCAATCAAGATCTGGGAATGGTCTGAGGAACAATGGGATCAGATCATCAAGACCAATCTACGCATTCCGTTCCTTTGCATTAACAAAGTCGTTCCAGAAATGATCAAACAGCATAGTGGTAAGATTGTAAGCGTGTCTTCCCGTATGTGACGAATCGCCTCTCAGATGGGTGCATATGCAGTTGCAAAAGCAGGTATCGTTACTATGACGAAAACAACTGCGATCCAGACCAAAGAATACGGTATCCAGTGCAACGCCGTAGCGCCTGGTATCGTAGATACACCGGGACAGCGCGTATATAATCATTCCGTTGGTCAGGACGGTGTAGCAATGGGCAACGCAGAAGACGTAGCAAAAGCAATCGTTTATCTGTTAGCAGACGCTCCGTTCGTTATGACCGGGCAGGTAATCGACTTGTTTACAACTGTATAAAAGACAAAAAAAAAGATGCGTTCCTGCGCATCTTTTTTTTGTCTTTATTCTAACTTAGATACCAGCACCTTGCCATAGAACGCCGCTAACACTTGTTGGAACAGCGTTCCAATCATCACCGGGTACATGACTGCTCCAGGAAAGCATGCGCCTGCAATAACCGCTCCCGCGCTGATATTGCGCATTCCGGTTCCGTAGATCATAGAGATTGTGGTCTCTTTATCTTGGTGAAGGACTCTCGCCACACCCCAGCCCAACGCATAACTGCCTGTAGCCAGCACAAGAATTGCAGCACCGATCGCCACCCTTTCCAGATTCATATGACGTACATACGGTGCTACTTTTGAAGAATTGGATGTTACCACAAACATTAACGCAAATTTAGAAAATAATGCCAGCTTCTTTGGCCAGGTATTCTTCACTGCACCGTGTGTCACCTGATTCAGCACCATGGCCGCGATTGCCGGAAGTGCCACCATAAATATTAACTGCCGCATCATCATCGTCGCATCAATCTCCACCTGTGAGCCAACCAACACCCGGAGTGTAACCGGGATCAGAAACGGTGACAGGATCGTATCGATCACAACCAACGACAGGGACAACGGATTATTACCATTATAAATGGTTACCCACATAAGTCCTACCACCGCTGTCGGTACGGAAAATTCCAGTACCATACCTGTGATTGCGTAAGGGTCAGAGCCGAAGAACAGATGTCCTGCACCACATGCTACTGCCGGAATCACCACATGGATCATCACCAGCATACAGAGCAGCGGCTTCGGATCATGGAATACCCGCAATACGTCTTTGAATTCGGATTTTAATGCTCCGGTAAATGTGATAAACGCAAATACCATCGTCACATACGGAAGCCCATGTGCTGCCACATCCGGGAAGCTGATGCCCACCAGCATGCATAACGGCGTCACAAACGCCATCCATTTCTCTATAAATTGATTTCCCCGTTCCAGCATACTGTCATCTGCCTCCTGCTATTTTAATTCTTTTGAAAGCTTTGCTGCGACTTTTTCATATTCCGGTACCGGCACATCATATTCCTTACCGAGTCTTACCACTTCATACACCAGACCGTCAATCTCCGACGGCTTGCCTGCCATAACATCTCTCTGCATGGAAGTTGTTGCTTCCGGTGCCAGTGTGGATAACACCTCCAGATTTCTCGTCACCATATCCTTGTGAAATGGATGACCCATTGCTTCTGCCAACGCTCCGATCTCGCGGATCATTTCTTTAAAGCTTTCCCTCGGTGCTCCTTCTTTCATAAAATCTGCTGCCGTTGCGTTATAATATAAGCCAGCCGTACCGATCGGTGACACGTAGGAGAATTTCTCCAGTGCTGCTCTCTGGATATGATGCGAAAGAAGTGCTCGGATACCGCAGGATTCCAGATCTGCCCGGATCTCCTCCAGTTCCGGACGGCTTTCTGACTGATCCCGCACACCAAATACAAGGCTCAGCACCTTGCCGTACTGCTCTAATACACCTGGCTCTTTGATCGCTGCTGCCACATAGATACAGCCATCTGTTACAAGAATCTCCGGCAGTTGCTTCTGCAGCCTGCCGCCAGTGCCATAGATATTCAAAATCGGAATCACAATGGTATTCTTCTTCATAACCTTACGGATAAATGGTACTGTATCATCCAGAGAGTATCCTTTTACGCACACCAGTATCACATCCGGCTGCTCATCGTAATGCTCCATATCCACCGCTTTTACCGGAATGTTCTCTGTAGTTCCATTCCACAGGCGATCCATCGTAAGTCCATGTTCATTTAATGCCTTCAGATGCGCGCCTCGTGCAATCAGCGTCACATCCTTTCCTGCTTTTGTCAGATAAAAGCCTAGCGGTCCACCCGTACCACCGGCACCAATAATCAGATATTTCATAATATTCACATCCTGTCTTATGTATCAGGCATTACGGACTGCTTCCTCAATCGCAGCAATATTTCTGCAGAGAATCTCATATTCATGGTTCTTACCATAATGATATAAGGTCAGTTCCAGTGCCTGCTGATAAGCCTCTTTTGCTTCTTCCAGTTTACCCTGTTTATAATACAGGATTCCAAGTGAATTGTAAACGGATGCCAGATGTACCTGATGATTGGTATCTAACCGCTCATAGATGTCGACACTTTCTCTGAGATCTTCTTCTGCTCGTGTATAATCACCCATTTCCAGACACAATGCGCCAAGATTTGAGTAGGTGATTGCCACATCCATCGCGCTGTTTTCCAGTGTTCTGGATGACTTCAATGCATCTGTCAACATCTCTTCTGCCTTGTCATATTCTTTCATATCCTGATATACCAGTGCCAGATTATTTAAAATGCTACAATAGTACGAATTATCTTTTCCGATCGTTGTGGAATAGATCAGTGCACTTTCGTTAAACAGATCTGCTGCCTCTTCGTATTTGCCTGCCAGGCGGTATGTTCCTGCCAGATTATTCAGTACGGTCGCATACTGCACCGTCTTGTCTCCGATATGCACAAATACCAGACGCTTTGCTATCTCAAAGAACTCCGCAGATTTGTCAAACTGTCCCATGCCACGATAGAAGGATCCAAGTTCGTTGCTTACCGTGATCTCCATCGGATCAAAGCACATATCACAGCCATGGGACGCTTCTTTCAGACGGTCATTTAAGTATAATTCCACAGCTTCCGGGCTGCCTGTCTCGTATACGTTGCTAAGCTGCTTGTAAAATTCATCAATTGTCATATCCATAATGGTTCTCCTCTAAAGTAAAACGGAGGGTACGAAGACCTGCCACAGCCTCCGCCCCTCTGTTTTTCATACGTTAAAGCCAAACATATTTATTAAGTGAGATTAGTTATTTTTAAAGATTAGATTTGTATTAAAGCGCTTTTTTGTAAAGAGCAATCATTTCTTTCAGGTTGGTCTGTCTTGGATTAGCAAGTACATTCGGATGAGCTACTGCATCTTTCGCCATAGCTTCGATCTTATCCTCTGTAACACCAACTTCTGACAGTGAAGAAGGAATTCCCAGATCCTTGTTCAGTTTCTTAACTTCATCAACCAGCATATCTGGTGTGAAATCAATTACAGGTTCTTTGTCTTCGCTGATGTAATTGTAGATTTTCTCATAACGTCCGTTGTCTGCAAGTGCATTGTACTCTACTACAGTAGGAAGGATAACTGCATTAGCCACACCATGCGGTACATGGAAGTAAGCACTTACCGGATGACTCATAGCGTGTACGTTACCAAGCTTAGCCCATGCAAATGCCATACCGGCAAATGTAGAACCAACCATCATAGCGCATGCTGCTTCCTCATCCTTACGGTTGGCAACAAAGCGACGAAGATTTCCACCGATCAGTTCCATTGCTTTTTCCGCCATTGCATCTGAGAATGGAGATGCAAAATTAGATACATAAGCTTCCATTGCATGGATCAGCGCATCAACACCACATGATGCTGCAATAGATGCCGGCGCTGTCATGATAAGTTCCGGATCAAGTACTGCATATTTTGGAAGAATCTCGTAGCTGATTACAGACATCTTGAAGTTCTTTGCTTCGTCTGTGATAACTGCAGAAGCAGTAACCTCACTACCTGTACCTGCTGTTGTAGGAATAGCGATCATTGGTACAATCGGTCCCGGTACTTTGTACAGACCTTCGTAGTCATTGATTTCTCCACCGTATGTAGCAAGTACGCCTGTAGCCTTAGCTACGTCCATAGAAGAGCCACCACCAAGAGCGATAATACTTGTTGCTCCACTCTCTTTATACATCTTTGTAGAAGCGTTAACAACATCTACTGTCGGGTTCGGAACTACATCAAGGAATGTAGTACATGTCAGTCCGCCAGCCTCAACAATGTCCTGTACTTTCTTAACAACTCCGATACTCTCAAGACCGTGATCAGATACCAGGTATACATGTTCAGAATCGTTCTCTTTTAAAATCTCAGGAAGTTTCTTCAGGCTTCCTACTCCAAATTCGATGTTCTGTGGTACTTTAAATCTAAAATCTTTCATTATATTAATCTCCTTCTTCACCGGATGAGTCAAACGGATGACTCACCCAGTCATATTTAACAATAAGCAGTTTATTATGTGTAATCTGTTGCAAGCCTTCTGCCTGGAAGTCTTAGAAGTGAAGCTCGGTACGTCCGATCAGGTCATCCTGAAGTGGTTTACCAAGTTCTACAAAGTATGCACTGTATCCGGCTACACGAACCAGCATATCTTTGTAATCTTCCGGTTTCTTCTGAGCTGCCTTCATGGTAGCAACACTCATGACATTGAACTGAACGTGCATAGCACCCTTGTTAATGTACTCTTCAATGAAGTTTGCAAGATTATCTCTTCCCTCAATTCCGCTTACAGCGTCCTGTGGGAATCGTAAGTTCATCAGTGTTCCGTTAGAAGCCAGTGAGTGATCAACCTTAGTCAGTGAGTTAACCAGAGCTGTCGGACCACTGATATCATGAGAACTGAATGCTGTGTGTACAGGTCCCATGTTTTCTGAAATAGGCTCACCTTTCTTACGTCCGTCCAGAGAAGCATTGGTATTCAGACCCATTGCTACGTTCGCATTTACTGAGTAAACACCTGGGTTGAACTGTCCTCCACGTGGAGTTGTTCTTCCTGCTACGTTCTTGCAGTAGCACTCGAACATGAACTTGAACAGTTCATCAGCGTAATCATCGTCATTACCATAGTGATGTACTTTTGAGCTATTTACATATGCGTACAGTTTCTCGTGACCTACCCAGTTATCTTTAACAGCCTGCAGAAGTTCTGCACCTGTGCACTTCTTCTCTTCGAATACCAGCTGCTTAATCGTGCAGAGGATATCTGTAGAAGTAGCAAGTCCGGATGCCTGCGGTCCGATACCGTTGTATTTTGCTCCGCCTTCTGTAAGGTCATGTCCGGACTTCATAGCATCCTCATAGAATCCTGACAGATATGGCAGCGGTTTACGTGCTCTGTGGCAGTTATCGATCATGCACAGGCTTGAGCACATCTGATCTGTCCAGTACTTGAACTGTGCGTTAACACTTTCCAGCACCTCATCAAATGACTTGTAAGTCTCAAGGCTTCCTGTATCTGGTCCCAACTGTTTGCCGGTATTCATGCTGCGGCCGCCGTTCATAACCATTTCCATCATCTTTGGTGTATTAACGTATGCAGCATCATGCCATCCGTACTCTTTACCCGGAAGGTCGATCTCTACACATCCTACACAGATGTAATCTCTTGCTTCCTCAAGGCTCATACCTTTTCTCAGCATACCCTTGATCGCTGTTTCATCATTGAAAAGCTTCGGATGACCATATCCGGCACGGATACACTCTGTTGTCTTGATGAGCAGTTCGTATGGTGTATCTTTGTGCATACGTACACAGAGCCACGGGTTCATCATACGTGTGTGCACAGATGCTTCCAGACAAAGCATTGTCATATCATTGGTTGCATCATGTCCGTATTTGTCTACACCACCAACGGTCAGGGACTCTCCACCGAATCCACGTCCGTTACGAAGTGCCATACTTCCTTTATCTTTCAGTTTCGTAGCGTTGTTCATCTTAACGTACTCAACTTCCAGAAGTTCAAGAGCGAACTCTTTTGTAATGATTCCGTTATCTACATCATGTTTGTAGAATGGATACAGCCACTGGTCGAAACGTCCGTAAGAAATAGAATGTCCGTTTCCTTCAACTTTCAGAAGCTCTGTAGCTACGTTGAACAACTGCATTGCTCCCCAGTATGTCTTTGGAGCCGGTCCAGCTACTTCATAACAGCTCTTAGCAATACCAAGTAACTCTTCTTTTCTCTTAGGATCTTTTTCTACTGCTGCTTTCTCTTCTGCAAGTTTTGCATATCGCTCGATGTATTTCTTAGCTGCCTCGTATGTAATGATAACAGCATCATAAAACTCTACTTTATCGTTGTACTCTACATCTCTCATATCAAGAGCTGCTTTGTACTTCTTAGCCTCAGCAATCAGTCCGTCGAAACCAAGTGACATCAGTCTGCTGTAGTCCAGTGAAAGATGTCCTGCTCCTGCATAGTGATACAGGTTGGTCTGGAAAATCTTCTCTCCTGCCTCAGATCCTTTGATCTGATCATCTGTAAGTCTTGCTTCGATCATGTCAGCAACACTGCGTCCCTGCCACCATTTACACAGTTCAACAATCTTAGCTCTCTCTTCATCATTTCTGATATAGAACTGGTCATGAGCACGCTCCTCAAATGGAGAATTCAGAATCTCTTCGATGATCCAGTTAACAGAGAACTCAGGATAGATTGGAGATGCTTTTGCAGGTGCTGCAATCTCGCCTACAATCAGATCTTCGTCGTAAATATACAGTGTGCAGTTGAGAAGAATATTCTCAAATGCCTTCGCGCACAGAACTTTACGAGGAAGTTTGTTTTCATATTTCTGATAAGTTTCTGTAACCAGTCTCAATCTCTCGATATCTATCCAGTACTTTCCATCCAGAAATGTCTGGCGCAGATGATTGACACGCGGGAATGGTGACCAGTCTTCATGGTGTACCTGATAACCAATACAATAATTCTTGTCAAATGGCTCAGTACCACATGCGGTTGTGTGTGTGTTCGTCATACTCATTGTTTTTGCCTCCTTAAAAACATTTGTCCTTTATTACGTAAATATTTTAACAATATTTATTCCTTTTCCTTCGTCCCGACTACGCAGTGAATACCTCTGCTGTTAAAGTAATCGGCGATTTCATTGACGTGTTCTGTAAATGACTCACGATCCAGATCGATAAAATCCATCTGATACGGCATATTCAGCGAAGCGTATTTCTCTTCCCCTAATCTCATGAAGCTCAAGAGCTGTAATACTCTGATTCTTCCCTGTAATTCATTCAATATGAAGTCTGCGCTTGCCTCTATATTCTTCTTGTCATCATTTATACCAGGTATTACCGGAATTCTCAGAATGAACTCCCGATTGTCATCGGTAATCCGCTTCAGATTCTCCAGTATTCTCTCATTGTGTACTCCCGTCCATTTTCTATGGACTTTTGTATCCATATGCTTCAGATCTGAGATGATGATATCTGTATACGGAAGTATCTTTTCTGCCTCTTCCCACTTTGAATAAAATGTAGATTCCAGGCAGGTCTGAAAGCCTTCCTCTTTGCACTGTTTAAACAATGCTGCCACAAAATCACTCTGTACCAGCGGATCACCACCGGATACGGTCACACCGCCGCCAGATCTGTCATAATACCCTTTATCACGTCGGATCACATCCATACACTCTTCAACGGTCATGTGCTTGCCCCAGAGTTTGATCGCATCTGAAGGGCATTCTTCATAACACTTCATGCATTTACTGCATTTGGTCCGGTCGATACCTGTCAGCTTGTGTTCATCCTCGCTGAATGTAAAGATATCGCCCTCCGGACAGACATCCACGCAGCCGCCACATAGATCCTTGGAAATACACTTGCTCTGGTATATTCCAGGTTCACTGTGGAGCCGCCAGCTTTCCGGGTTACTGCACCACTTACATCGAAGTGGGCAGCCCTTTAAAAACAGTTCTGTTCGGAGTCCCGGTCCATCATGAATTGTGTATCTCTGAATATTAAACACATTGCCTGTAAGCTGTTCCATGATGCTACCTCCCAATCACTTTTTTCTCAGGATTTATCCTGTATCTTTCATTTGTTAAAATTATATCAACAAACGCATTTTCTTGAAATCGGGTATCAGGATTATTTTTTTCTCTCTTTTAGGGCATCCCCTACCACACGCATAGGGAACATTCCCCATTACCACTACTCTTCGATATTAGAAGGCGATTAATCGATCTGTGGTTCAAGAGATTTTAACCTGCCATTGGTACGAGTATTGTACTCTTCCATAAATTCAACGATCTTGCCAAGCGTCGGGCAAACGGTAACTCCTGCATCTTCCAGAGCTGCTACTTTGGATTTAACAGTTCCCATACCACCGCTTACGATAGCTCCGGCATGTCCCATCTTCTTGTTCTCCGGTGCGTACATACCAGCGATGTATGCGCATACCGGTTTCTTCAGACCGATTTCTTTGATCTTAGCAGCTGCAAGTTCTTCACTACATCCACCAATCTCACCGATCAGTACGATTGCATCTGTTTCGTCATCTTTTGCAAATTCCTCGATAACATCTGCATGGTTCATACCGATGATAGAATCTCCACCGATACCAACACAGGTAGAAAGTCCATAACCCTTGAATGTCAGGTTAGAAGCTGTCTCATGTGTCAGCGTTCCGCTTCGGGAAATGATACCGATGTGGCCTTTTCCATAAATATACTCCGGCATGATTCCTAATTTGGATTTGCCTGGAGAGATAACACCGATGGTGTTAGGTCCGATAACCTTAGCTCCCAGAGTCTTCGCTTCATGTACAATCTGAAGTGCGTCCATAACCGGAACGAACTCTGTGATGATAACCAGTAATTTGATACCTTCTCGCAACGCCTGCAATGCAGCATCTCTTACGAACTGTTTCGGAACGATCAGCATAGCAGCCTCGATCTCCGGAAATTTCTCTCTTGCTTCTGCAACAGTCTCAAATACCGGTACTCCTTCTACTTCCTGTCCGCCTCTTCCAGGCGCGACTCCTGCGAGCAGTTTGCTTCCTGTGTCAAGGATATGTTTACAATGAATACGTCCCTGCTTTCCAGTGATACCGATGATCAGCATGGAGGTGTCCTTATCAATCAGAATACTCATAATTATTTGCCCTCCTTTAATTTCAATAATTTCATAGCAGCCTCATCGGTTGTTCCGTATTTTGTCTGCTCAAAGCCCAGTTTCTCATAGATTGCCCAGCCCTGCTCCTGATTGAAGCCGCGGCTCTTAACTACCACCGGCTTGGTGCTCTTTAATTCTGTATATGCGCGGCTGATACCTTCTGCCATATCTGCGCAGTTGTTAATTCCACCGAATACATTTACAAATACATAATCTGTCTTCTCATTCTGGAGAAGGATCTTCATAGCCTGGTAAGTCTTTTCAGCTGTAACGCCGCCGCCCAAATCCAGGAAGTTATTAACTGTTCCGCCATAGTGCTTGATGGTATCCATTGTAGCCATACCGATTCCGGCTCCTCCGGCCATAGTTCCGATATCTCCTTCCGGATCCAGTTCTACATAGGTCAGATCATACTTCTGAGCTTCCAGTTCCTGCTCAGATTTCTTCTGTGATGTACGAGGAAGTAATGTATAATCTCCCTGACGATATAAGCTGTTATCATCAATAACCAGCTTACAGTCGATTGCAACCATTTCTCCATCTTCCAGAACAGCCAGTGGGTTGATCTCGATTGTTGTTGCATCCAGACCGAAGCATGCATCTGTCAGCTTCTCAGCGATCTCTACTAACTTATCCAGTCTTTCTGCCGGCAGTTCAAACTTGGCAACTGCCTCACGGAATGCTTTCTCATCGAATCCTGCTGTGCAGTCAAAGCGGAGCAATTTCTCCGGTGAATTTGCTGCCAGATCTTCGATATCCATTCCTCCAAATGGTGTATACAGCATTACCAGTGCACGGTTCTTAACATCCAGTGTCAGTCCCAGATAATACTCTTCTGCGATTGGAAGGAATCCTGTGGAAATAATGCCTTCCATATGTTTTCCGTTAATTGTGATCTTCTCAATGTCTTTCTTTACTTTCAGCAGTTCTTCCGGTGTCTTAACAACCTTTACAGCTCCGTGCTGTCCACGGTGTCCTGCCTGAATCTGTCCCTTTAATACGCAAGGAAATGTAACTTCCGGTGGGATCTCATCGCCCTCCAGAATGACGCCACCATTTGTACGGATGCCGTATCTTTCCAGCTGCGCTTTTCCTTCAATCTCTAAATAGTCCATAAATAATCCTTTCTTTAGAGTCATAGCACCACAACTTAATATGGTGCTATGACAATTTCAATATACATATTAGGAGTAAATCAAAGCCGATTTCATAATTGCATCAGGAATTAATCCCATGCTTTTGCCGGATCCGGAAGATAAGATTCTTCGTATGGATATCCAACACGTGTAATATTCATTAAGTGCTCGTAGTTAAAGTTACCACTGAAGCTGTTGTTACCCCATGATCCACAACCAAGTGTTGTTGTCGGAGGGTATCCGTTTGTCGGGCTTCCGCCACCGGTTGTACCTGCTGGCTGGTTAACGATACACCGAGATACTGAACAATGGATTCCACAGTACTCAACATGCTCCGGATTGTTAGAGTGGATTGCAACACTGTGTCCTTTTCCTTCAAACTCAAGGTTCTTAACCATGTTAGCAACACCCTCTTCGAATGTGCCATAAGGCATGATGTTGATAACCGGGCAAAGTTTCTCACGGCAAAGGTCATCTCCCTTACCTACTACTGTAGCTGTAGCTCCAAGAACCTTTGTTCCTTCCGGTACTTCGATTCCAAGCTTCTCAGCAATCTTCTCTGCGCTAAGACCTACAACATCACGGTTGATCGGGCCGCCGCCTGGGAAGATACCTTCGCGAAGTTTGTCAGTAGCTTCTTTACCTTCCGCATAGTAACCGCCCTGTTTGCGGAACTCTGCGATAAATTCATCAAATTTCTCTTCTGGAACAAATGCTGTCTGCTCACCAAGGCAGATCAGTCCGTTATCAAAACGACGTCCTGCGATGATCTTACCGCATGCTTCTGCGATATCTACATCTCTGTCAACGATAACCTGCACATTGCCCTGGCCTACACCAAGTGAAGGTTTTCCACTTGAGTAAGCAGCCTTAACCATTCCAGGACCACCTGTAGCAACGATCTCATCAACCATGCTCATCAGTTTATTACTGTCTTCCAGTGATACTTCTTCCAGACACAATACCAGGTCTTCTGGTAATCCAAGTTTAGCCAGTTCTTTACGGAACAGGTCTACAACTACTTTACAAACATTAATTCCGCGCGGATGTGGTCCAAAGATAATAGAGTTACGTGTCTTTAATGCAGCTGCTGCATTGCCCATTGGTGTAACAACTGGGTTCGTAGACGGAAGAACCGCACATACAACACCTACCGGTTTTGCAATCTCAAGCATTCTCTTCTCTTCGATTCTGCGGATAACTCCTACTGATTTCTTTCCTTTTAAGCTCTCCCAGATCAGAGCAGATTTGTTACGGCATTTTGCGATCTTGTCGTTTACATCACCCATACGTGATTCCTCTGCCGCCATCTTACCAAGCATCTCCTGATTGTCATACACTGCCTTACAAACAGCACGTGCCGCTGCGTCAGCCTGCTCCTGTGTAGCAAACTCAAACTGTTTCTGCGCCTCTCTTGAACGTGCAACTAATTCTTCAACTGTGCTCATTTCATTCATCTCCTTATTTTTTTAATAGAATCCATACTTTAAACATTTTTATATCAACGCTGATGCTCCTCAACACCAGCGTTGTAATCATTAATTAATTCCGCCTGATCTTTTACAGATATGAAAGCTGTCCGAACATCGGCCACAGCTTCAGGAATGCATAGCCAAGAACAATTACCAATATCGCTCTTGCGATAACAAACGGAACACCATACTTCATCTGTTTGTCAGCATCAAGTCCGTTACCTACTGTGATAGCACGTACACTTACAGGAAGCAGGAACTCTGCATTGTAGCCCATTACCAAGATGAACCAGTACGGAACCGGATTCAGTCCAAGGTTGGTACACAGTGTCAGGATGATCGGAACTGTAACAGCTGCTGATACAGTAGAGTTTGTAAGCTCTGAGATCAGTACTGCAAACACTACGAATACAACTACAATTGCAAGGTCATTAGTCAGGTGCATATCTGTAATCAGTTTTGCAATTGCTTCACCAGCTCCAGATCCGTTGACAACCTTACCAAGTGCAAGACCACCACCGAACAGAAGCATCATGCCCCACATCACATTAGCCTGTGCGTGATCCCATGTCATCATAGGTTCTCTCTTGCCATCTTTTCCTACTCTTGTAAGAATGAATGACATAGATCCAAGGATTGCAAAGATATAAGCAGGCTCTAATGCTGGCAATACATTTGCAAACAACGGACGGCAGAATGCACCAGCCATTGCTAACAGGAACAGAATTCCACAGATCTTTTCATCATTCTTCATAGGTCCGAGTTCTGCATAAGCTTTCTCAAAGTAGTCCTTTGTTCCTTCCAGTTTCTCACCTTTACGTGTGAAGAAAAAGTACATCAGGCTCAGTGTAAGGATTGCTGTCAGGATAAAGAACGGAAGGATACGTACGATCCAGTCTACATACATGAACTCATGTCCTGACCACTCCTGGAAAAACTGAATAGCAGCTACGTTCATCGCTCCACCGAGCGGAGAACCTACACCACCAAGTCCGGCTCCCCAACCGATACAGAGAAGAATCGGAACTGCCGGAGCGGCTTTTTTAATATCCTCATATCCTGCTGCATGGATCATGGCAACAGCGATAGGTGTAAACAGTGCACATACGGCTACGTTCGGCAGGCAGGATGAGAAGATCATACTTGCAAGCAGCCATACGGTAATCTGTGATTTCATAGAAGGTCCTACTAGCGAAAGAACCTTCAAGGCAACTCTTCTGTCAAGTCCTGTGGTTGCCCACGGAATGGTAAGTAAACAAGAACCAAATACCAAGATGATACTTCCTGATGAATACTGAGAAATAACATCTCCCATCTCTACCATACCGAAAATCGCATTAACTCCAACCGGAAGGAATGCGGTTACTGTCAGTGCAACCGGCTGTGTTACCCACCAGAATACCATCCAAAGCAGTGTACCAATCGCCATCGCACCTGGTCCTCCGATTGTCCCCTTCAGTGCCACTGAAGCGATTGCAAACAGAACAGGACCAATGATTAAGTAGGTAAGTCTTTTCTTTGTGTCCATAATTTAGTCTCCTTTTAGAAATAGAATCTTTTTAAATTTCGTCATTAGCCGGCTGACAAAACTTGTTTCTGAAATAGATTATAGATATATTTCGACATGATACAAGCCTTTTTCCGACACTTCGCATTGCTCAAAACAGGATTACGGATTGCGATTTTACATTTCATATTTTGGTTATCAGTTGCAGTATATGCAACTAACTTTCGTATTTCAGCACGCATTTCCAAAACAGTATGTGAATGTTATACATTTCACAATGATTTTCTCATTAATCATTTGTTTATTTTGTACAAAAGTGTGAATGTATTCGTATAAAAACAAAGGAACCGGTACGCCACGCTTCCGTGTACGTATCAGTCCCTTTTCACTATATAATCCAATCAGATTACTGCTTCTGTTCCATATTCTGTTTCATATCTGTAGAAATTGCACGATAAATATATCCGGCTGCAAATTCTGATCCCGCCTCTGAAGCATGCGTGCCATCTTCATAGTACATCTCGGTCTCCGGATGTTCTCTGCGGTAATCCCACCAGAATTCTCCTGCCGGAGCTAACGGCACCTCATATTCTGCGGATGCTTTTTTATAAGAAGCTGTCATTGCAGCCTGTCTGTCTTCTCCGTCACATCTGGTCCACGGAAGATACAGGATCGGTCTCGCCCCCGTCTCTCTGATCCACTGCACCAGTATGGCTATCGATCTTATAAATCTTCTCTCAGATTCAAATGGATTCGACATATCCTGCAACATCACATAGTCATAATGTCCATAACGGATATTAAACTGTACTTCCGGTTCTTCCACAAGCTGACTCAGCGACCAGCCTCCATGAGCGATCATTGCCACCTCACAGTCATATCCATCCTTTCGGAAACGTTCTGCCACCATCTCTGGCATATCATTAAAAAAAGTATGGCTGTTGCCCACAAAAAGGAGCCGCAGCCGTGTTGCATGTTCATTCATAATATATCTCCAGTCTGTTAATATGGGTAGTAACCCAGTCTGCCGGATATTCTGGACGCAGTGATCTTAATCGCTTTTTTAAGTTCCGCTTCTCTCTGTGGCTGGCTTAGCGCATTTGCGCTGGTAGAGACACTGATCGCTGCCACCGGATTCCGGTCACGGTCTAAGATCGGCGCTGCAACAGACCCCTTGCCATAAGCCAGTTCGTTGACCAGAAGGCAGATACCCTGCTGACGTTCCTTCTTAAGCTCCTGCATGATCTCATCCACACCTACTTTTGTATCCGGTGTTCTCTTTTCTCTGTTACTTCTCTTTAAGATATCTTCCGCCTTTGCTTCCGGCATATAGGCGAGCATGATACGCCCCATAGCTGAACAGTACATCGGCTGTCTGTGTCCCATCGGCACAAACAAATCCATCGTGTGCTCACAGCAGCAGCTGATCAGGTGCATGATCTCCGTGTCATCCTGAATACTCATATGGCTGTGTACACCATAGCGGAATGAAAGAAGCTGTAATTCCGGAAATGAATAACGGTACACATCGCTGTCCTGCAGAGCTGCACCTGCAAGGGATATGATCTGTGTTCCAGGATAATAGCATCCCGTCTCGTCATCTCTTCGCAAAAAGCCCCAGTCCAGAAGTGTATTCAGATGTCTGGACACGGTACTGATGTTCATCCCCAGCCGCGCAGCAATGTCAGATGTTCTCTGCATCGGTGTACGCTCATCAAATGTAGACAAAATTGCCAGTGTCTTGCTGACGCTCTTCGCATCAGATGCTTTTTTCCCTGTTTCGTGCGGATGCTCCATCCGGAGTGCCTCTCTTTCTCAATCTATGCCTTATTATTCCTGCGCCTGGTCTTCCATCCATTTATAAAGTTCATAACGGCTGTTGATTCCACACTTGGAATAAATATTCTGTACATGTTTCTTAACGGTATGATAACTTACCACCAGTTCGTCTGCGATCGCCTTATAAGTCAGTCCCTGACACATCAGTTCCGCTACCCTCTGCTCTGCATGAGTCAGAAGCGACTCTCCGCTTGCACTGATGCTCTTCGGTGCCGGTGACGCTGACACCGACTGCTCCTTCTTCTTCGAAATCGTAATCCAGTGATACCGGTCAATAATTCCATTGGAATAGGTCTGATCATAAGTATATATCTTAAAGATATAATTCTTGATCACCCGAGTCTGCACACGGTCCTCAGCCTGTACATCCTCCTCGCCCCCAAGCAGGAATGGCAACCAGCTGCACGGCGTAGAGCTGTCAATGTGTTCCACCATTGCCTCGCCAAGAATATCTGCCAGATACTGCTGGGCGGTCTTATTGTAGCTCATCACATGTGTAAAATCATCTGTCACCAGAAATGCCTTTTCCCCTGATGCAATGATCTCACTCTGAATGTTCGCTATAATCTTCGCCTGTTCATACTTTTTAAAGTTCTTATAGGAATTGGCTACATATACATAAATTTCCTTCAATTCCTCGATCTCTTGTTCTGTAAAATCACCGTCTTCCCTGCTCTTGAAGAACGCTGCCTGAATATACGCATTGATTCCAAAAGCAAGTGTCACACTGTAGTGCTTCCGAAAATTCTCTTCCAGAAAACGGACATATGGTGAATTCTCATAATCCTTTTCTCCGATCACATCCGTTGCCTTGTACAGCCTTGGCTCCACATTGAAATAGGTCAGGTGATCTCTTACAGCCTCAATATAAATACGATAACGCACCACATCATTTTCCATAAATCTGCGGTAAGGATGACCTTCATAGTCTATCAGTGCACCGCTTCGGTTCGTCCATGACAGGAAATTGCCATGGGTATCAAAATAAGAGATCAAAATATCATTAAAGCCAAAATTGCGGTACAGACTGTCCAAAAGAACGGTACTGAAAAACTCCCTCGCCGTAATCTGATATTCAGACATCTCTGAAAAAAAGTTCATCTGATTCGCATTCTCGTTCCCCATCATTCTCTCAAGTACCTCCAATTCCTGCCTCTGCATACCATCTATTCTATCACTATAACATTGGAATTTCCATATCCATAGCAGGTGCTTTCTTGCCAAGGAATTTCTCCAGACATCCTACGATGAACGCATGATCCTTCTCGTGCGCCAGTGCAGACACTGTGATCACATGCGTCATGCAGCCATTCACACGGATCGGGAATCCGCCGCCGCACAGCTTATACTCTTCGTAGTTCAGTCCAAAATCCTCTACCAGACTTCTTCCAAGGAAATGCGCTCTTGCTGTTGCAAGAAGTGAACTGCACTCCATATAACTTACCATGTTAAACTTACGGTCTGTCCAGTTCTGGTGATTCAGATTTGCACCCTCTGATGCATATGCAAATACGATATGTCCATTCATTTTGCGAATGCTGACAGTAAGATCGATCCCCTGATTCCTAATCTCTTCTACCATAATATTGCCAAGCTTCCATGCGTCCTCACTGGTAAATGAATCAAACTGCAGGATCTTCTCCTGTTCTGAAAGTATACGAATTGCCTCCTGATAATCTGTTGCCATATTTATGCCCTCCTGTATCTAGGTACTGTTACCTATTTTTAGTCATTTTTACTATACTTCTATTGTTATACAGGCGTCAATAAGGCGAATTGGCTAGTTTTTATGAATTACGCAAATCGTACAATAGCATTATCACACATGTTTAAATAATAACAAGTTTTACGTAAGATTTCAAATTATTTTTGTCTTATCGCAATGTTTCCATAAAAAGAAAGGACAGCACTTTACTGCTGTCCGTATATGGATACTATCCATGTATTCAGGATGAATCTTAAGCCAGATCAGTCTACCCGCAGCATGCGGTAACCGATACCGATATGGGTCTGGATATACTGCGCAGATCCAGGATCTGTCTCCAGTTTTTTCCGCAGTGTTGCCATAAATACCCGGAGCGATGCGATATCCTTTTCCCAGCTGCTTCCCCATATCTGCTGCGTAATATACGTATGTGTCAGAACTTTCCCCACATTATGCGACAGAATACACAGAAGCTTATACTCGATCGGCGTCAGGTGCAGTTCCTCCCCTTTCAGGTAAGCACATCCTGCCGCATAATCGATCTTCAGGTCACCATTTATAAATACCGGTGCACCTGCTTCCGTCCCTGACCGCATCAGTTTTAACCGGCGTTCGGTCACTCGCAGACGGGCAAGCAGCTCCTCAACAGAAAATGGTTTCGTCAGATAGTCATCTGCACCTGCGTCCAACGCCTCGATCTTATCAGATTCCTCACTTCTGGCACTGATCACGATAATCGGCATGTTGGACCATGTTCTGATTCTTTTAATCACCTCAATACCATCCATATCAGGAAGTCCAAGATCCAGAAGTATGATATCCGGATTATGGGATGCTGCCTCCATGACAGCTTCGTTTCCGTTTTCTGCGGTCAGATATTTATAATCATGCGTCTTTAACGTCGTGACGATCAGATTGCGCACCGGTCTGTCATCTTCCACTGTCAATATCAATGTTTTATTCATTTAATGTCACCTCACTGACTGGTAATGTAAAAGAGAAAATACAGCCATGTGGCTGATTATCTGTCAGGGTCAGTTCTCCACCATGTGCCTCTACAATAGATCTGCTAAGTGCAAGTCCAAGACCAAGGCTTCGACGGCTGTCTGCAACCGTGGTCTTACCGACATAGAACATTTCAAACACATGCGGCTTCATGGCATCCCGGATGCCCCCTCCATTATCTGACACTCGGATACAGACTTTATCTCCCTGTCTATGGGCACTGATCTGTATCTTAGAACCCTGCTGTGTATATTTAACTGCATTTTCGATCAAATTAACCAATACTTGTATGATAAGCCGCGCATCCATACGCGCCAGTAATAACTCTTCACAATCTGTGCCGATAACATGCTCTCTGCCCAGACGGCTGACGTGGCGTACCGCTTCATCCACCACCTCATCTACCAGCTGATCTGTCATGTTCAGTTTCAGCCGGTTATCATTCAGTCTTGTAACAGACAGCAGATTTTCTACCACTCCGACAAGCCATTCTGCATCATCATAAATGTCTGTATATATCTGCTTTCGTGTAGCATCATCAATCCCTTCCTCATTATGCAGAAGCGTATCTGCATTGCCGGAAATAGCACATAACGGTGTGCGCAGGTCATGTGAGATGGATCTGAGGAGATCTGCACGTAGCTGTTCGTTCTTGGCCAACACAGCCGCTTTTTCCATCTCTTTTAAATGATGCACATTATCCATAGCAAGTGCACATTCATTTAACACAGAACGTACCGTACTATACTCAAAAGAATCCAGAGGCTTCTGCGTCATTGGTATACCAACTACGCCGTAGACACTATCTTCTTTACAGATTGGCATATAAAGGCTTCTTGCCTCTTTACAGTAATCGGTTCCGATACCGGCATTTTTCCGGTTCTTCAGAACCCATTCTGCCGCCGCATGTTCCGGCTCTTCCAGCAGTCTGATATCCTTTCCTCTTTCTCCGCCGGCATAGACCATCCCCTCTGAAAGCCTGTCGTCTTCCACAAGATAGGCAACGATACTGCAATCAAATAGTTTGGTCAGCTGTTCACACGTTGTACGGAGGATATCTTTTTCATCTCTTTTCCTCTGGAGCAGACGGTTCGTATCAAACAATACCTGTATCCGAAATGCCTGTCTGGATGACACCTCCGCATGCGCTTTTAACTGAGCCGCCAGTGTACCGGTAATAATTGCAGCAAGGAGCATTACCGCAAATGTCACCGGATATCCCACTGCATAAGTCTGAAAAGAAAGCCGCGGTTCCGTCAGGAAGAAGCCAAACAACAGCACGCTCAGAAATGCGCTTGCAACGCTATATACATAGCCTTTGGTAACCACTGCCGTCAACAATACACCCAGGATATATATCATGACAATATTCGTATCTGTAAAGCCAAGCTTTAAAAAGCAGAATCCGACCGCTGTGCATATTGCAAGCATCAAAGCAGTGAACGCCAGATCTTTGCAATATCCTTTCTGATAAAAAGCATTTTGCTTAATTCTGCCTCGCACAGAAGCATCATATATCTTATACTCTTTCTCATTATCTCTCCAGTTTTTCAGAAAAAATCCTTCAAACTGATTCGCCGAAATCCATCCAAGTACAACCACAAACGGTACACTCAATGCCAATACAGCTCCAACTCCCATAACTTCCACCTCTGTCTCTGTAATTATAACATTAAATCTTAAAACATTTCTGGATTACTTTATATTCTCCAAGAACTATTAATGTAATATGATCTGTCAACACAGTCTCTGATGAGACTATTTCATGTATTTTACCATTTTCTTTGACCGCCATGATATTAACATTATATTTTTTACGGATATCCAGTTCACCGACTGTTTTTCCCAGCCATTTTTCCGGAACTTCCACTTCAAAAAATGCATGTGTATCATCTACTTCTACGTAATCCAGGATATGGTCAGACGCATAACGGATCGCTGTCCACTTAGCGATCTGTTTTTCCGGATATACCACTTCATCCGCACCGTTCCGCAGCAGGAATTTTTTCTGTACATCCCGCTCTGCCCTTGACACGACCAGTTTTGCACCCAGTTCTTTTAATAATGATGTTGTTTCCAGTGAATTCTGGAAATTGCCACTGATTGTCACAATACATACATCAAAATTACGGATTCCCAGTGATTTCAGGAAATTATAGTTGGTGCTGTCTCCAATCTGTGCATTCGTAACATACGGAAGCACAGTATTGATTCTCTCTTCATCAATATCCACAGCCATAATCTCATGTCCCAGGCTATTCAACTGGATTGCAATGTGTTTTCCAAATCTTCCAAGACCAATTAACAATATATTTTTCATCTTTCTGTCTCCTTATCCAACATTTATTTTTTCTTCCGGATATCTTGCAATATATCTGCTTTTCTCTGGAACAGCCGCATAGATCAGTGTCAGTCCCCCAACACGGCCAAAATACATCAGCATGATTAAAATGCCTTTCGACACCACTCCCAGACCTGGCGTCACTCCAAGCGTCAGCCCTACCGTTCCGACAGCTGATGCTGTCTCAAATAAACAGGCAGATAACGGAAGGTGCTCTATGACGCTAATCGCAAAAGCACCGCAGAAAAACAGTGCAAGATACATTCCTGCAATCGTTGCAGCATTTCTCACAACCTCTTCCCTGAGTCTCCGGTGAAACACCTGGATCTGATCCCTTCGCCGGAACGTTGCAGCCGCATTGGCGATCATCACTGCAAAGGTAGTCGTCTTCATTCCTCCTGCCGTCGATCCCGGTGCACCTCCGATCAGCATCAGTATGATCATGAGAGCTTGGGATGCTCCTGACATTGCTGTCAGGTCTGCCGTATTGTATCCTGCTGTTCTCGTTGTAACCGACTGGAACAATGCATTCCACACACCATGCATACCTGTAAGCCCCCGGAAATCTTCAAAATAAAAGAACACTGCCGGAACCACGATCAGAAATGCTGTGGTACACAGGATCAGTTTACTCTGCAACCGGTATCTCTTCCACTGAAAGCGATTCAGATAAATGTCTTCCCATGTCAGAAAGCCGATTCCACCTATGATGATCAATAGCATAATTGTTATATTGATCGCGCCATTTCCACTGTAGCCGGTAAGTGAAGCAAATTGGTGTGTCTTTGTTCCCAGGATATCAAACCCTGCATTACAGAACGCAGATATCGAGTGAAATACTGCCATCCAGATTCCACGCATTCCATATCTGCTGCAGAACGATGGCATCATAGCCACTGCTCCTGTTATTTCTATCAGAAATGTCCCACCCAGGATAAAACGGGTCATTCTTACGATACCGCCCACCTGCGGTGCTGAAATTGCGCTCTGCATAACGCTTCTCTGCATCAGCGAAATCTTTTTCCCTGAAAGCATTGCAAATGCCACCGCGATCGTAATAACACCCAGACCGCCGATCTGGATCAGAAGTAATATTACAGCCTGTCCAAACATCGTCCAATAGCTTCCGGAATCTACGACCACCAGTCCTGTCACACATACTGCTGACGTTGAAGTAAACAGCGCATCAAAAAATGGCGTTATCTTTCCAGAGGTACTGGAACATGGCAGCATAAGCAGGAATGCGCCTGCCAGGATTACTCCTGCAAATCCCATAATGATGATCTGAAACGATGTCAGATGTTTTTTTAGTCGCATATATCTACGCATAGTACATAAAACTCCTTTATCTTCATTCCGTTTAATACTATACGAGTCTTTATCTTAAGATGGTATAAGGGTATTTCCATTTGTATTAAGATAGTATAAAGAACGGACAGCAATATTCTGCTGTCCGAATAGATGTTACAGGAATCTCAGGCTTCACCAATGCAAGTTCGTCTAATATCGTCATTCTTACACCTCCGGCCGGTTGCTGACTTCGATCAGTTTCTCCAATGTCTCCAGTGCTTTACCGGAATCAATCAGCACACTCGCCAGTTCAATACCATCTTTCATATTTTCAGCCTTACCGCCAATGTACAGTGCCGCACCTGCATTCATCAAAACGGCATCACGCTTTGGTCCTTTCTCTCCTTTCAGGATATTCTTCGTGATCTCTGCATTTTCATCAGGAGTACCACCCACCAGATCTTCTTTCGTACAGCGTGTGAGACCGAAATCTTCCGGCTTGATCACGTAAGTTTTAAACCATCCATCTTTAATCTCACATACCTTAGTCGGTGCGCTCATTGAGATCTCATCGAGTTTATCCTGACCGTATACGACCATGCCTCGCTTTACTCCAAGACTGATCAGTACCTGTGCCAGCGGCTCTACCAGATATTCATCGTACACACCAAGCAGCTGCATAGACGGTGTTCCGGGATTAGTCAGCGGTCCCAGAATATTGAATACCGTACGGAATCCAAGTTCCTTGCGGATTGTTCCTACATACTTCATGGATGAATGATATTTCTGTGCAAAGAAGAAACACATACCGGCTTCTTTTAACAGCTCCACACACCGTTCCGGACTCTGCTGGATATTCACGCCCAGCGCTTCCAGACAATCTGCCGTCCCACACTTGGAAGAAGCTGCGCGGTTACCGTGCTTGGCTACCTTCATACCGCCTGCTGCCGCTACCAATGCAGAAGTGGTAGAGATATTAAAGCTATGTGCATTATCTCCGCCGGTACCTACGATCTCAAACAGCTCCATGTCTGTCTCAACCTTCAGCGCATGTTCTCTCATCGCTGCTGCACAGCCTGCGATCTCATCCGTTGTCTCTGCTCTCGCACTCTTGGTAGAAAGTGCTGCTAAGAAAGCTGCGTTCTGTGTCGGAGAAGTCTCGCCGTTCATGATCTCGTTCATCACGTCGTATGCTTCTTTGTATGTCAGGTCTTCTTTGTTTACGATTTTTACAATGGCTTCTTTAATCATAGCTTATCTCTCCTTTTCTCTCTATCGTATGAAAGCTGCAATCATCTGTTTTCCGTCCGGTGTCATGATAGATTCCGGGTGAAACTGCAATCCGTAAAGCGGTTTTTACTTTACAGGAAAGCAATTTCCTGTAAAGTAAAAAAATCCCTGACAGAAAGATACTCTTTCTGTCAAGGACGAATGTACTAATCACTATCCGCGGTGCCACCTTGTATTCACAGGAATAAACCTGTGCTCTTATCAGGATACCTCTATATCCCCGGCAACTGACGTATGCCTTCACGTTGCAGAATACTCTGTGAATCTATAATACAATGATCACTGTGATCATCATGACAGATAAAATCCGGTTCTCAGCATCCCGGACTCTCTGTAAAGGCATGATTGCCGTTATCTCCACTTCATCGGCTTGAAGTATTAATTTACTAAATAATAGCACGATGAAAAAATCATGTCAACGGTGAATTTTATTTAATTCCAATAATCGGTCTCATATTTCAGATCAATATTTTTTGCCTTAAACACAGGGTTCACTCCCGCTTTCATCTGCTTCTCATAATCTGCCAACGCCTTCAGTGCAATATTAGACAGGATCAGAATGACCGGAATATTAATGAGAGCCATGACTCCCATCAACACATCTGAAATGTTCCAGAGCATGGACACTTCCATCCCGGCACCCAGGAATACCACCAGTGCAGATATCAGCCGAAATCCTTTCATAAAACCTTTACTTGGTTCACCTTTATGAATATAATTCAGCAGATTATCACAATAGAAACAGTTGCCAAGTAATGTGGTAAATGCAAAAAGTACCATTGCAATTGCGATGAAGATCGGTCCGAAGCCGCCCAGTGATTCACGCAGTGCTTCCTGTACCCACGGTGCACCTTGCAGTTCTTCTGTCGGTGCAATACCGGATGACATACACATCATCGCAGTTGCGGTACACAGAAGCAGTGTATCAATAAATACAGACAGCATCTGTACCATTCCCTGTTTAACCGGATGACTGACCTGCGCTGACGCAGACGCATTCGGCGCAGAACCGATACCTGCTTCATTGGAATAAAGCCCGCGACGGATTCCCTGCATCATAGCTGAGCCTGCGAATGCTCCAAAAATTGCATTGAAATCGAATGCTTCCTCAAAAATCTTAGTGAATACCATCGGCAGATAGGCATGATTAATAATCAGAACCACGATCGAGATCAGGATATACGCCACTCCCATAATCGGAACCAATGTAGAAGTCACCTTCACAATACGGGAACCTCCGCCCAGCAGACACCATCCGGTAATCACTGCCAGAATACCTCCAATGATCCATGGCGACCACTTTACATCATAAAATGCAAATCCGGAAAATGTGGACTGCAGATTGTACGATGCAAGCATGTTAAATCCAAATGCATAAGTCGCAATCATAGAGATGCAGAAAACAATTGCCAACGGTCTGCTGTGAAGAGCTGCTTCTATATAATAAGCAGGACCTCCATAACATTCCCCGTCTTTTCCTTTTTTCTTAAATATCTGTGCCAGTGTACTTTCTACAAATGCAGATGCACTGCCAATGATCGCGATCACCCACATCCAGAATACGGAGCCGAATCCCCCGATACAGATTGCAGTCGACACACCAACAATATTACCGGTTCCTACCCTGGATGCGGTAGATACCATCAACGCCTGAAAGGATGATACCCCATCTCCATCCTCCGGCTTCTCTACAACTGCCATGCATGCATCTTTAAATAATCTTATCTGTGGCAGTTTTGTCCGGATCGTAAAATAGATTCCGGCTCCGATCAGCAGTATCACCAGCAGCTTGCTGTACATGAACGTACTAATAGTGTCAATAATCATTCCCAACATAAAACCTCTCTCCTTTATCTTCCAGCTTAGCCAAGCTGTTTCTCCAATAGTGCGGCAGCTGCTCTGATGCAGTCATCACAAGGCAGGATTACCTTTCCTGTCTCCACACCCTTAAGTTCCTTACAGACTACTGTTCCGTATGTCTCCTTAAATTCTGTCATGATCGCACGAATATCCTCTGTTGTCTTCTTGCGATCCTTATGGATCAGTCCTAATACCATCGCTGCACCTGACAATGCACCACAGTTGCCTTCCATAGTCGCAAGCCCAACCCCAAATGCCTGAGTAGCTGCTTTTAATGTCTCCTCATCTACCCCGGCTTCTTCTGCGAAACTACATGCAACAGCCTGTGCACAGTTACACTTTCCATTGTACTTCTTTTCAATTGCCAACTCCGCTTTGCTCATAATCAGCTTTCCTCTCTTTCGTTGATATATAATCATTTCTTGATTTATGATTACTTCCCAGTTGATTCTACTATACATCATAAGTTTTTTCCAGAGATATTTACGGATGCCAGGGGCAAAAGACTATTTATTAGCATAAGTTATCAATGTCCGTTAAAAGTTCTCATAACCAGACTCATTTACACCCACAGCATTCGATGTTACACTTTTATTCAGGCAGGACATCGTACGACAGTGTACTCGTGATCCTGCTAAACCACGTTGTTGACTTAATATTTATTACTTATTCTAGGAGGAAAAACTATGAATGCAATTATAACTGACCTGATGGCTGTGATCGGTGTCGTACTGAATGGACTTCCGCAGGGACTCCTGGCACTGGCTTATGGATTCGCCTCTGTACCTACTGCACTGGCATTTTTTGTAGGTGCGATCGGTAACACGGTAACACAGAGCGTGGCTCCGATCTCTTTCCAGGCTGAGACGATCACCTACGCCGGTACAGCCGGCAAGGACCGTTCTGAGCGATGCACCATGATCTTTATCGGCGGTGTGATCATGGCTCTGATCGGTGCTCTGGGTCTTTTAACTAAAATCGTGAATTTTGTCGGTGAAGATGTCGCTTTCGGTATGATGGCCGGTGTCGGTATCATCCTTACCAAAGCTGCAATCGATATGGTAAAAAGTGATGCCATTTCCGGAGGCGTATCTCTGGCAGTAGCACTCATTACTTATTATTTCACAAAAGACAGTGCTAATACACTGGTATATACCATCGTGATCTCTGTTGTCGCATCCTGCATTGCCAATGCAATCTTCAACAAAGAAAAATCAAGCATTATCGTAGAAGATGACAAATTCATCCGTCAGAAATTCACCATCAACGCTAACGTAATCCTTGGTGCTCTCGGAATGGTATGTCTGAACATCGGTTCCAACATTTCCTTCGGAGGAATCACAGCCGGAATGGCAACAGGCGGTAATTACAATGTAGATACACTGACTGTAATCTCCTCTCTGGCAGATATGTGCTCTTCTTTCTTCGGTGGTGCTCCGGTAGAGTCTATTATCTCTGCTACCGCTAATGCACCGCATGCTGTATGGGCCGGTGTTGCAATGATGGTTGTGATCGGTGTGATCCTGCTTCTGAAACTGCTTCCGAAGATCGGTAAATACGTACCGGCTTCTTCTATCGCAGGTTTCTTATTTGTACTTGGTATCTTCAAGACCGTTGTACTGGATGCCCCTTCTGCCCTGGCAACAAATGCTGCAGTAGGCGGAACAACTATGGTCGTAACAGCAGTAACCAATCCATTCCTCGGAATGCTCGCCGGTGTTGCAGCTAAGTTCCTTGGATTATAAGGAGGAATACGTTATTATGAAAACATACAATATGACTTTGTGTAATGTAGATCGTACCCTTCCATTCATCCCGATCAACGAGGATATGGCATTTGCAAGTTTCGTAGTCCTTGGCGACACAGAACTGGTCAGCGCCTGCGCACCTGAACTTGCCAAAAAAATCGGTAATGTGGATGCTATCGTAACCGCAGAAGCCAAAGGTATCGCACTGGCATATGAGGTCAGCAGACAGCTTGGTCTCAAAGAATTTATCGTAGCCAGAAAGAGTACAAAGTCTTACATGAAAGATGTGGTATCCGCATCCGTTCATTCCATTACAACTGCTGGAGAGCAGCATCTGTATCTGGATGGAAAAGACGCCGATAAGATCCGTGGCAAAAGAGTCTGCCTGTTGGATGATGTCATTTCTACCGGAGAATCTCTCCACGCACTGGAGTGCCTGATGGAAAATGCAGGCGCCGAGGTCGTTAAGAAAGCCGCGATCCTTGCAGAAGGCGATGCAGCAGACAGAGAAGACATCATCTTCCTGCAGAAGCTTCCGCTTTTCCGCAAGTTATCCGATGGTGAATATAACGCTATCGACTAAACTCGTTTTTCATCTCGAAAAGCCCCGGGGTATACGGTCCAGCAGCCGTGTATCCCGGGGCTTTTCCCTTTCTTCACTTCTTTCTTCCATACAATTGCAAATGCATCCTGCACCGCTTATAATAAATATAGCAGGAGCAAAAGGATTGCTCCCACCACAAACAACCATCTCCCACCAATAAAATACAAGGAGTATTTCTGTCGTGACAAAAGATAAATACGTAATCAGTAAAGCCAAACGCTACCCCTATTATATCCTGATGTTTGCAATCCTGATCTGGTTTGTAGCTATGGAAATATTTGGGACAGATGAACGAATGATTGATATGGCAGCAGACTCTCTCATTTATTCCGGAAGTTTTACCTGGCAAAAGCCAGATGGATCCGCAGAATCTGTCGATGTACCCGGACATTATTCCATTCCCGCCGGAGAGACTATGATTCTCACGACGACACTTCCCGATGATTACAACGCCCATGTGATTGCATTTCGTTCTTCTCTGCAGGATGTCAAATGCTATATTGACGGCGAACTGCGAACCGAATACAGCACCAAAGATACCAGACTATGTGGCAAGAATTCAGCCAGCCGTTATATATTCTGCGATACCTCTTCTGCCGATGCAGGGAAAGAACTCCGCATCGAACTGACGACTTACACGCATAAGTATTCCGGCGTGATCAATCCGGTATACTGCGGCGACCGTGCCGAAATCTGGGTCTATCTGTTTGAACAGCACGGATTAGAGACTGTAATTGCATTCTTCATTCTCTTTTCCGGTATTATCAGCGTACTTTTCAGTATCGCGCTGGGGCTGGTATACAAAGCCAAATTCGATATAGAATATCTGGGTTGGTGTATGATCATGGGCGCAACCTGGATGCTCGGTGAGTCTAAGCTAAGACAGCTCCTGTTCCCTAATTCATCCATCCTTTCCGCGCTGTGTTTTGTAATGATCATGCTGGTTCCGATTCCAATCCTGTTCTATGCAGACAGCGTACAGCAGGGACGATATCATAAGCCACATCAGGCTCTTGGCTATATTGCAGTCATTAACTTCACAGTCTGTACGATCCTGCATGTAACCGGCATCGCAGATTATATCGAGACACTTCCGATCATCCAGATCATCTTAGGCGTCACATTTGTCAGTACCTTTATTACCTTTTATAAATGTATGAAACAGGGCACGATCCGCTTTGACAGACTGACCTTGATCGGACTGTCTGCTGTTATGATATCGGCAATCGTTGAAGGGTTGTCTGTCTACTTCGTAGTGTCCATTTCCGGTATGTTTATGGGTATCGGTATGATCATTCTGCTCTTTATGTCTATACTTCGCACCATCCGTAATGTACATAATATGGAAGTCCAAAGACAGCAGCGCGCGCTTGAAAAACGCCGCCAGCAGACTGAGCGTCTGTCTCTGCAGATGATGCAGACCCTGGCTCTCACCGTTGAAGCAAAGGATGAATATACTCGCGGACATTCGCATCGGGTTGCCGAATATGCTGCGCTGATTGCAAAAGAACTTCACTGGAGTCCTAAAGAAATTCTGAATCTGAAATACGCAGCTCATCTGCACGACATAGGAAAGGTCGGTATCCCTGATACGATTTTGAACAAGCCAACCAGACTGACTCCCGAAGAATATGCTGTCACAAAAGAGCACACCGTCATTGGCGGTGAGATTTTGAAAAATATCACGTTGCTCAAACAGTCCGCTGATGTTGCCCGCCATCATCATGAACGCTATGACGGCAAAGGTTATCCGGATGGACTGAAAGGAACTGATATTTCATTGTATGCCCGCATCATAGCCATAGCTGACGGTTACGATGTCATGAACACCAATCATTCCTGCCGCAATTCACTTCCTGAAGCATCTATCATTCGGGAATTCCGTGAAAACAGCGGCACGCAGTTTGATCCGGAACTTACGGAGATTTTTTTAATGCTTCTGGGAGAACACCGATTAGATATCAATTCTGATTATCTGCATCCGGAAAATGATCTGGGATTTACCGCAATTGAAAATGATATCAACCGCTTTATCTCCAATGTCATGACTACGATGAAAACACACGAGGACAGTGAAACTTATGATTTTCTGACCGGACTGCCGATGCGGAGTCGTGGTGAGAAGCTGGTGTCTCAGTTTATGCAGAAATACGACGGTTGTCTTGTCTTCATTGATATGGATAACCTCAAACAGATTAACGACACGCATGGCCACAAGGCCGGCGACCGGTCGCTGAAACTGCTGGGTAAACTACTGTCAGATATGACACCGGACGCAGTTGTCTGTCGTCTGGGCGGTGATGAATTTCTGTTCTTTATGCCAGGTTTAGACGTCACTTTTGATACAAAATGGCGTGAGAAAAACTCCCGATTTTTCGGGGGTTTTTCTTTGTGTCTGCACCAATTTTTCTAGGAACAATATAAACACAGGGTTAGAAAATGAGTGTTTTTCTAATCACTGCTATAGACTCAGTATCAGTCTGCACCAATTTTAATGATCTCTGTCTTGCTCAGAATTGGTGCATTACAAGCATAAGTTGCACGGATTCTTACATTCTGAAAAGAAATAAGCGCAAGCCGCACGGATTATCTTGGAGTTGAGGAGAATAATCATAAGCCACACGCCTTTTCACAGTTGCACCAATTTTATGAGAACTAGAGTTCTGTGAGGCTATATGAGTAGAAAAGAAGCAAGAAAAAAGAGCGGTCAATTGCTGGCCGCTCATATTTTGTGGTATATAGTTTGCCTGAGATTAGATTGTGATTTTTATCCTCTCGCCATTCTTAAATTCAAAGTCAAGCGATTCTGTCTTCACGACTGCACGCTCTACTAAGTTGTTCCATTCTTGCTCTTTAAATACTGTAGCATCTTTGCAGTTTTTCAGCGTCTCAATAAAACGATGAAGTTTCTCGCGCATACCCACCAGTTTAAGTTCTTCGGCTTTCAGAACGGCCATGCGCTTTTTCTGTTCATCAATTTGCTGGACGAACTTATTGAATTTAGCTCGGTATTTCTGCTGATCCTGAGACTTTCGGGCGTTTTCGTGGACTAACCCCTGAATCTCTGCCATAAGGTCCTCAAGTGAAATTTCAGCCTGCTGGCGCGTTTCTTTAAGCTGTACTAATACATCTTCATTTTCGAGACGCTCCTGACATTCTGTAATGTATGAATCCTTGTTGGACAGTAATTTTTCCAGGGCTTCCAGATAATATTTCTTAATATCTGATTCAGAAATGCTGGGAGATGCACATTTTTCGTCACCATCATACCGATGGTTACAATACCACACGACCTTTCGATGCTTTTTGCTGTTGCTGTGAAGCACTTTTCTGCCGTAAAAATATCCGCATTCTCCACAAATGATTTTCGTACTGAATATGCTGTTATCTCTTAGAGCAGACCTAAAGTTGCTTCTTCGCTCAAGTTCTGCTTGTACTAGATTAAAGGTATCTTCGTCGATGATGGCATCATGCGAGTTCGACACATAGTACTGTTTTACTTCGCCATTGTTTTTTCGGACTGTTTTCGACAGATAATCTACAGTATAGGTCTTTTGGCGTAAAGCATCGCCTTTATATTTCTCGTTTGAGAGAATACTCTTGACAGTACTGACTGACCACCTATCTTTTCCACCAGGTGTCTTAATGCCACGTTCGGTTAAAATATCCGCAATAGTTCGGATCGTTTTTCCATCGAGAAACATTCTGTAGATATCTCTGATAATTTCAGCCTCTTCCGGTACAATTTCCGGCCTTCCGTCTTCGCCTTTTTTATAGCCGAGGAAACGTTTATATGGCAAAGAGATGTTTCCATCCTGCATACTTTTCTGCATTCCCCAGCGAACATTTTCTGAGATAGACCGGCTTTCCTCCTGCGCAAGGCTGGACATGATTGTCAGCATAACTTCGCACTGTTTATCCAAGGTTCGGATACCCTCTTTTTCAAAGATTACTTCGATTTTGAGGGTGGAGAGCTCACGGACTGTTTGAAGCGTATCGACGGTATTGCGGGCAAAACGGCTGATCGACTTCGTAAGAATCAGGTCAATTTTGCCAGCTTTTGCGTCGGCGATCATACGGTTGAAGCCATCGCGTTTTTTGGTATTTGTCCCGGTTATACCTTCGTCGGCGTAGATACCGACAAATTCCCAGGCCGGATTACTACGGATATATTTGCCATAATAATCCACCTGTGCCTCATAACTGGACTGTTGCTCGTCCTGCTCCGTAGAAACACGGGCATATGCGGCAACTTTTAGTTTGGGAATTTCCGATTCTTCTTCACACATAGCTTGGATATCTATCGGTTCCCAAACAGTCACTCGTTTTGCGTTATTCATACAAGGTACTCCTTTCTAAGGTTCTATTTCGCGCTTGTTGTCGCATTTCCTCATTCCAACTGTCTTTTCGGGAATAGGGATGCCATATTGTTTTAACTTCCGCACCAGAATTCATGATATAAGTAAGGTCGTAATCTTTACCGCAGACAATCTCGGATATATAATCTTTTAGATCAATATCCTCGAGCGACGGCAAGCCAAGAACCTCCTTTGTCTTTGCTATCAATATTTTTTCTGGTATTTGCCGGTTATTGCAATATTTCTTTCCTTTCCTCATGAATGTTGCACATATCCAAGCGGGCTTCGCATATTTAGTGCTGGCATTCGCGACTCTTCTATTGAAATGCTTACCACAGCAAGCGCAGATAAGCATACCTGTAAAGATAGTTTTCATGCGTTTTTCGGGTAACTTTATCTTGGCTTTTCTGCGTTCTGCTTCGGCTTGCGCCCGTTCGAAAATTTCCTTTGAGATAATCGCCTCGTGGCTGTTTTCTACAAAGTATTTTCTTTTCTCACCTCGGTTAATGACTCCTTTCTTCGTTCGAAAATCCTCAACGTAGGTTTTTTGCAGAATCATATCTCCGGTATATTTCTCATTATGGAGAATTCGATAGATACTGCCTTCGCGCCAATCATCACAGCCTCGCACCGTAGGAACATGTATAGCATTCAGCTTTTTAGCGATAGCAAGCCTCCCCATTCCGGAGAGGTAATCATCAAAAATCATACGGACAATTTCCGCTTCTTCAGGAATAATGGTCAACTGCCCGTCTTTCAGGCAATAGCCTAACATGCGACCAGTATTTGGTCGTCCTTCCTCAAACATCTTTTGGATGCGCCATTTTTGGTTTTCGCTGGCCGAACGTGCTTCCTCCTCTGCATACATTGCTAGGAGCGTTAGCATGAGTTCCCCATTCGCGCCGAGGCTGTGAAGGTTTTCTTTTTCAAATAACACATCAATATTTAGCAACTTTAGTTCCCGAATTGTATCAAGGAGCGTTACTGTGTTTCTGGCAAAGCGGGTGATAGATTTCGTAATGACGAGATCTATCCTTTTTTTGCGGCAATCCGCTAATAGGCGCTGGAACTCGGGACGTGAGTCCTTTGTCCCGGAAATGCCCTCGTCAGCATACACACCAGCAAACTCCCAGCCGATATGATTGGAAATATACTCGTTATAATAGCTGATTTGTGCGGATAAAGAATGTAGTGCTTCTCCTTTTTCAGAAGATACACGGGCGTATGCGGCGACACGTTTTATTCCGATATCCGGTAGCTTTGTTGCGCTAATCTCTTTAATCTGCATAAATTCCACCTCCTACAGACATTCATCACTCTTTTAAGGAGAAAAGTCCAGTTGAAAATGGATTATTATTTTCCTTTTCTTCTGACATTTTTCCACCATTCTATGCGACAAGCATCGCAACAAAAGTATTTCTTATGGCTATTAGAACAATCCAAAATGCGACCACAGTTTTTACATATCTGTAAGACACTTTTCTCGGCCTTTGTCTTGAACTCCTGCTTAGGTACATAGCCGTTCCTGCGACAGATAGACTTTACGGTATTGGGCGAAAGTCCAAGTGTTTTTGCAATACAGGCATACGAATAGTTTTCTTTTCTAAGGGCTTCGATTGCCTGCTTGTCTTTTAAAAGCATGTTATTGATGCCTCCTCTCTGTTAATGTGCGATAGACTTAACTATAGAATTGCCAGCCCACTTGGGGCTGGCGTGTGAGTGGGTATAGCCCTAAATTTTGCGGATAATATCCTCGCCATAAGCGACACCAAGGCCGGAGCCGCAATCCCAGTTAACAAAGATCGTACCAATATCGTCAATGAACTGCACGGTTCCTTGCTCTCCTGGAATTAGCTTAGTGTATGGATCGTTCATAGAAACAAGTTCTACGCGTGTCCCGGCTGGATATGTTTTTCGTAGTCTTTCAATCGTCTGTTTATTCGGAAATTCCTGCATCAGCTTCACCTCCTTCAGATGATTGTCCAATAGTTACTTCCGGTGCTTCAATTTCTGTTCTGATCTTACGGGCATCATGTCTTGCTTTCGCTTCCTCGGTTCGCCAACCGCTGTTTCCAGACAGGTTGCGAAGCAGGAATTTACGAGCAAAGGCATATTCTGGCCCTTTGAAGTTCAGAGATACGAGAAAGAGCCGCATTGTAAATTTGTCGTTATCTGACGGACTTTCCGTAGCCGTAACGCGAGTGAGCATTTTGGCTCTCTTCGCAATACCAGATACAAGCTGCATATATGCTTTCGCCTCTCCATCAATGCCATGATCAGTGAACCACGGAAAGCAAACCTTGTCCTCTTTGCGCTCAATGGACAGATTGTCTGTTTCGAGCGCTTTCTTGAGAACCGTTGCTTTACTGGCAACAATCGCTCTGACTCTGCCAAGTTCAGCCTCATCAAGGTAAGAGCCTGGCAGCTCAATCACGATCTTCTTTGGCTCGGTCGCTTCCGGAAGAGGAGTTTCCTCCGATTGTTCGTCTGTAACTTCTTCCGTGGCTTCCGCTGATTCAAAACTGCCTTCCGGCATAACAGGAGCTTCCGGTTCTTCAATGAACTCTGCTGATGTTTCTTTAGCAGTACCATAATCCTCAATTGCGCCGATTTTGTCTTCATTAACAACGGTTTCGTCTAAAATATCTTCAGATTCTTCGACGGTCGCATCCACGGCATCGGATACATTTTCCTCAGTCGGATCTTCTGCTCCGGGAGAAGACTCTTCCAATACAGGTGCGCCGTCGATTTCTTCCGTAGACTCATCCAGAGCTCTCTCAAAGCCATGCCAGGTAAGTTTCTTGACAATAGCTTCGATTTCTTCTTCGGTCATGTCGTCCGGAAATTCAATATCTCCGGCACGATTCACAATGCACGCTCCAACCTCATAACCATAACTCGGAGCTCTGAGATATTTGGACTCACATCCGATAACCTCAGACAATGCGTTTACGAGTTGCTTTCTCTGTTCGCCAGATGCGGCGTATTTCATAGTCGTCATAATAGAGACCTCCTTTAATTGTGTCGGGTTAACAAGATACGGAGAGCCATTTCAGCTTCCTTTGTGGTTGGGTGAATATCCCAGCCACGGTCATAGTTAGCGACAATTTTTCCGTTTTGCTTTAACTGCAATTTTGAGATTTTGCCGTGATTGATTCCGAATTTGCTCGGCTCATCATATACCTTTAAGGTGTAGTGAACCGCTATGTATTCTTTTTCAGCCTCTTTCTTTACCGGAATACCAATAGTTCCTTCTTGCCACATAATTTGTTTCTCCTTTACATATTCATCGCTCTTAATCATTTTGTTCGCAAGTGGAATCATCAGGATTCTTCAGCGTGGCCTGCGAGATAGTATGAGTGCCTCGGCGATAAATATATGCGCTATCGCTGAGCTGCTCTTGCGGTAATACAACAGTCCGATTCACATCCCGTACAATTTCAATGATTCTTGCAGGCTGTACGAGAGAAAGCGGGAAGATGAGAACCTCGTGAATGCTTGACGGTGCAATACAGAGGTCATCCTCTATCTGCGCCGCAAGATCCTCAAGATATGTTTCATACATCAGAATGGAAGCTCCGAGTATGCGTTCCGGATTTGTTCCGACATACATCGGATAGGGAGCATCGCTAGGAATCTCTATTCCGATAATCTCGGATATGGCATCCTCCATAGGCATAATGCGATATCCGACTTTTTTGCAGTTCGCATTGGCGGCGTCCATGATTTCATTGAGCCTAATGTCCAACGAAACCATATCTACTGCGTCAACAATCTTGTATCTCGGCCTATTGGGGTCGGAATGATCCATTAAGACGAATACGACTGCCATATCTAAGAATTTAGCGAAGAACGCATCATCTTGCAGTGATTTAGGATCAAACAATGCGTATCTGACATTTTTGAGAACTACATCTTTGGTGTAGGTTCTATTATCGTTAAAGTCTAACGTCATAGAAACATCCCCCTTTCTACGCTTTTCGGCTACATTTCGCCGTCATCATTTTCAAGCCCCGGTGCGGTGCCTGTCATGATGAAGCTGCAGTACTCTTTACGGTTATCCATCAGGTAAACGACCAGTTCATAGTATCCTTCGCGGTTAGCGATATACTGAACGGCGTTTACGTCAAACATGTTGGTTTCTCCGGTATCCCGGACAGCCAGAATCTGTTCCTTAATGGTTTGCGTCATCATTGTCATTTCCTCCTATCTCAAAGAATTGGATTTGTGCAGTTGCTCCTGCTGGTTACGGTGTTTTCTCAGAACGGTCTGAGACTACGATGTTAAGGTGCGTCCGATGTGATTTCGGATTTACGAGCATGAGATATCCACGAATCTCAACCTCCTTTCGGTGTGGCTATATACCTTTAATGTGCTGTCGTTTATTCTTTGGAAAGCGGCGAGGATAGATAGCCAAACGACCTGAGCTATCTCCTCTTGATGCCGTAATTGCTACGACATACCGTTTCCCTCGAAGTTAAAATGTAATGTGTGGTTCATAAGTTTCCTTTACTGATATGTTGTTATTTTCGAAGACCTGAAGTATGCAAGCCGGAGACAAACGTCTCAATTCGCGAAAACCTTATTTTACTTTCGACTCTTTCTCTTTACTATCTTGAAATTCAATAATGCTTTTATAACAACGCTCCAGTTTATCTATAAATTCCCGGAGCTGCTCCGCCGTGCCGATTAGCAAGATGTTGTAGCTATGCATATCGATAACTGCTTGGTTAAATCGTTCGCAAGCATTCTCCAGCTCGCTGACGGCGTCGCGGTGTTCGTCATATAAACTGACGAGTGTGTGGTAATCCATGCTGATCCTTTCGTTAAAGTTAATAGTCTAAAATAGATAGATTTTCGTTTATTGATTATGTTTGCCCGACTTGCACGCTTCAGGCCTCCGGCGACTTTCAAGTGCGTTACTCTGTGATACAATACAATCATGAATGCTTTTACCTGGTTGGTTATTCTTATTGTCGTGTGCATTATTATTAGCGCCATTTCTGTAATGATGAGCAGTAGTAGTAGCAATAGAACGCGCAATAAAACAACCTATCGCTACCAGCTCCGAAAGCATCTAATGACCAGCCGCGAAGAAGATTTCTTCAAAACATTAAACGAAATATTCAAAGAGCGATGGTATGTTATACCGCAAGTGAATTTATCTTCATTGCTCAACCATGAGGTGAAAGGTCAGAATTGGAACGGTGCTTTTCAACACATCAACCGTAAAACCGTCGATTATGTCTTACTGAGCAAATCTGATTTAAGTGTCGTATGCGCCATTGAGCTTGACGATTCCACTCACGATTCACCGGCTCGAAGAAAACGCGATGCCGAAGTAGAAAACATTTTCCAAAGCGTAAAATTACCGCTCGTTCGTTTCCGTAATGTTGGTAAATTATCAAAGCAAGATATCGTCAACAGGGTTGCTGAGTCAATTCAAAGTTGCAAATAATCATTAAAGTTCTTCCTCTCTTTGGTTTTATATCCGACTTGCACGCTTCAGGCCTCCGGCCACTTTTAAGAAAGTTCTACTATGAGCTAGTCTGTTTTTGGGGGTGTATAAGGTACTTAGCCGGAAACGCCGACTAATCCGTTCTTGATCAAGCGTAATTGCATTTTTGCCAAAGGCCTGGGGTATGCAAGCCGAGAGCATCTTTTGCATAGATTACAAAAGGCTCTAATGTTTTGTTTTTGCTGTGTTTGTTTTAAAAGGTGCTTGCTACATACAAAGCTGCGTAAATTCTTGAATGAAACAGGCTAAGTCTTCTTTGATGGGCTTCGTATCCATATTGAGCACTTCTGCATCTTCCAGTATTCTCTTGGATTGGATGTAGCAGATAGCAAGGCATTCTGAAATAGCGTTGTATTTGCTCTTAATTTCTTCTTCGGTGAGAGTTTTTCGCATCATTCTTCACCTACCTCGTATTCGCCGCTATTCAGATCTTTTTCATCGAGAATCAAGACATAGATGAGATCTACGACATATGGACGGATGGTTCTTTTGATTTCAGCGATATCTTCCTTAGAATCAGCTAAGAGCGTTCTGAGCGAACAGATTGCCTTATAATCAAACTCCAAACAATTCGTGATGTTTCGGAGCAGTCTTTTGTAGTCGCCCTTAAATTCCGCTAAGCCTTTTTCAATCTCTTCTTGGCTTGGTCTTTGTATCATGTAATTCCTTTCGTTAAAATTAGTAAAAAACAGTCATTTGGCCTTTTTCGTCTCAGCGAGATGCCTCGACTTGCATGCCGCAGGCTTTTGACGTCTCTGCCAGAGGATAACCACTAGCAGAGATCTTTTGCGTCAAAGCCTTGCCGGATCAGGCGTTCAAATTCATCTGCCGTAATGACAATGAACAATTTGCCACCCTTCGGATACGCCTCTTGGATGGCGGAGCGGAGTCGTTCCTTGCGCCCGGCATCCAGCACCAGCCACACGACTACCGGAAATACACCGAACTGCTTTTGTTCCAACCCGGAACGATAGTAATCGCGATAGCGGTCACATTTTCCGATAATAGTAGATGGCGATTCCGTGCTTAAATCAATCTCAATAAACCACCTGTCCTCGTAGCCATCGCTTTTCGTGACTACGAACAGATCTGGCTTTATTGAGACGATTTTGCCGTGCTGGGTATATGGTCGCCAGCAATCCGGTTCCCAGTCAGCGGTAAGTAATGTCAGCCCCGGAGTCCTGCGACAAATCTCTACAAGCTGAACATAACATTCTGATACAGCCAGAGAGTGCCGTAGAAACATGCGTGAGGGTTCTAAATAGCGTCTTCGCGAATATTGCTCAGAACTTCCTATTGCCAGGAAACGCTCTCCAGCTTCTGTGAGATGCCAGATCAGAGAACCTGATCCGGCACGAGTGCCACCAATCCTTCGCTCGAGCGTGTTTACAAGACCATAATCTTTCAGCTTACGAAGCTCTCTGGCGGCGGCTCGCCTAGCAGCCTTCTGCGTAGATGCATTGATTATATGTAGACGCTGGATCTGCCCGGTAAGCAGAAACTTGTACTTTTTTAGAGATGCAAGAATCTCTCGGTCGCGTGTTGATAGCTCCTCGTTGTATTTTTCCAGTTGGTTTCTTCCGACTCTGACTCCTATGGGGATCACCTCCTCGCCGGGGGAATAGGCTACCGCTACATGGCGGTAGGGGTCGCTTCCCTTAAACGGTTTTTGTGCCGATATGTCGGGAGAATCATCGGCATATTCATCGCTGCGAAAGGTCGGGCGGTTCGTCTTCATATTTTCCTCCGACCAATGACAGAATCATCAAGATCTGGCCCGATCAGGCTTGGAGCTTCCTCAAACAGCTTGAGATATTCTGCCTCAACCTCACCGCTGGAGCGGCCATAGCGAGTCTGACTTTTTGCCTTGATTTCTACTGCCGTATGCAGTGCCGGTGGGGCAGGAATTGTTTTGCCCTGTATCCAGCCTGTCTGCCTGCCGCCCGACATGAAGTTTGTGTAGATTTGATATCTTGGCAAGAGCATAAAATCCAATGCTTCCAAGCCGGGAGCCATTGTTGCAATTTCTCTGGCATCACTGGCATTAAGCCCGAAGATGATTTTGTTTCTTGCATTGGCATCGATACCGGCACGAATTTCGTAGGGGAGCTGTGCGCGGTACTGATGCGCCATGGTGATTCCCACGCCCAGACCTCTGGCCTGCGCCAAGGCATCGGATAAATCCGTAGGCAAGGTCAGGTAATCTTGGAGCTCGTCGATATACAGGGATACCAAATGGCGGCGTTCCGGCGCGACGTTCGCCCGAGAAAGGGCTAATGTCCAGGTAAGGCCTACCACTAGGCTGCCCAGCAGTCTGGCGCTTTCTGCGCCCACTGTGCCGCGATTCAAGGGGACAAGGACAATCTTACGTTGCGAGAACAAATCAGTTAGCTGGAACTTTGGATGGCTCTGTCCTAAAATACCTCTTAGTCCCGGTCGGAACAGAAATTGGCGCATTTTATTGAGCACAGGCGCAACCCATTGCTCACGTTCAGCAGGGCGAAGGTTATCAAAGGTGCTCCAAAACGGTTTGAGCGTAATCTTATCTTTGACGTCCTTTGTAATCTTATGACGGAAGTTCTCGTCTGTTAGGAGTGGTGGTAGCCACAATAGTGATGCGCCGTCCGTCTCAACCAAAGTTAATAATGCTGCACTCAGCACATCCTGACTCCGGACACCCCAGCTATCTGAAAAGATCTCTTTAAAGACAGCCAGAATAGCATCGGCGATGAGGGTGGGGTTACCCGGCAAAGCCAAGGGATTGAAACCTACAGGGTTATCGTCGGAAGGGTCAATTACGACCACATCGTCTGCTCTTGAGGCCGGTACACGTTCGAGGATGCTCGTAACCAGATCTGCCTTCGGGTCAATCACTAACACGCTGCGTCCAGCATAAATGTCAGATAATACCAAATTTAAAATTGCGGTAGACTTGCCTGATCCAGTAGGTCCAGTTATACAACAATGTTCTAAGCTGTCGTCCGGAGAGATACTGAGCTTCTGACTGTTTGCTGGGTTTAAGGTTGTTCCAAACGAACGGTCATTAAACCGGTTCGTCGGCTCCCGATACCATGTCGGAGGATACATTACCCGAGGATGAATATCTGATATTCCCGGCAGTTCCTCATCGCCAGACGGCAGCATTAGGAATCCTGCAAGCTCTTTAACGGATAACCTCAGCGGAAAATGCCATGGCACATGGACAGTATTCAGCTTCGCGGGTTTATCAAATTCATCATAGATTCTGACGCCAGCCGCTTCCAGAGTGCGTAATGCGCTCAGGACGCAGTTAATACGATATTTTGCACTTGCACCAGAAACGCCGATGCGAACAATAGCTTGAAAGGTATGTTGCTCTGCTTTCTCCTTGATGGATTTTCGAGTTTCGGTGGAGGCCTGAGATACATTTCCAAGCACTGCCTGTAGCCATCCGGCATTTGGATCGGGAAGGTTCTTCGGAATTGTGCTCGGTGGATAAGCCGCGCCGAGAATGATCTGTAAAACCGCTTCTTCGCCACGGGCTGTGGCAGCCATAGCCGCCACCCCTGCTCGAATCGTAGATTCCGTGATATCTGTACGAAGCGATAAGCTCGGATGAGATACTTTTATTTGCCTTACCGTATCAACTGCCTTACGGTTATGTTCGTCAACCGGATAGAATTCAATCTCTCCATGTACTTGGAGTGCTTCGGTGATTTTGTGGATACTTGCCGAGTCCGCTCCAAGAAGATGCCTAACAAATCCATCTCTTGCACGGATCTCCCAGATGACTGCTCCACGGGAGGATACGGTAGCCAGGTGTGCCAGCATCTCATGGACCTGTTCCAGTTTGAATGAGCGCCGCCAGACGAACTCTTTCCAGCATATGGTTTCTATTTGATGCCTGGTCATAGCTCGCCCTCCTTTCTTACCATTGTCCTCCATGACGGTTCTTCCAGACACGAAAAGCAACATAAATTCCAATGCCAATGGCGGCGAGGAGTACGAGTACCCACCAGATTTCCATGATGATACATACAGTCCAGCGGAGTACAATCGCAGCAATGAAGAGGGCAAATGCCCATTTGAGAATTCTGGCAATAAGGCTTTCTGGTGAATTCATACATGATCAGACCTCCTCACGTTCTTTTGCTTTATCGCTGTATTTCGGTACGGGGTAGCCAGGGATGATAATATCCGATTCAATTTCGTTGCCCCATGCATCCCAGTTTGGCTGTGGTCTTCTGGCAAACAGTTCCAAATACGGGCCGGGAGATACGCGCTCAATAATGGGATACATTTCTTCCGGTTTATGGGAATGATCCTGAAGTGGTGCAAAGAGCCAGTTTGGCTGAGCTTTAAACTTCACAGGAGCTTTTCCACGTGTTCCAAACAGAACCGTTTCGCTTGCATTTCTCAGGTAGTTTCCTAACCCGAGACGGGGTTTAATCCAGTAAAAGGGGTCGCGATATTTAAATCCCCAGGCTTTCATGACATCCAGACCCTCTTGGAGCAATCCGTTTGGAATCCACAGCCATAGATGTGCATTTTCTTCCGCTAGATCGGCGACGGGCATATTTTTAATATCTTCTAAAGACATGAGTTGATAATGCATGACAGCTCCTCGCTTTCCTTTTTGATTAATACTCCAAGGCGGATCGGCAAGGATGGTGGAATATTTTTTCGTAGGCATGATAGTTTTCCTTTCCGGGCGGTCACAGCGACCGCCCAATCGATTTGTTAATGTGCCAGGCTTTTTCGGCCTTTGCAGTGAGTAAACCACAAAAGCAGGTTGACAAAAAGTCAATTTTGTTTTCACTTTTGCAGCGATGCGACACCCGCCAACAGAGGTGAAAATGCATTTTGTGGTATATAAAAAACGATGTTGTAATATTTGCGCAAGTGCTTGAAATATGTTGTTCTACGGTATTATCTCGCGCGATTTTCGGCAATCATCCGTGGCTCGTCCAGCGTACCTTCCAGTCGATATGTTCGGTTTTCTATGATTTTCGTGCTTGCAAATACAGGAGCTAAGTAGCCTTCAATCACTGACTTGAATGAGCGCACCGTCAGGCTATCTCCAGACATAGCTGCATCAATAAGGCCTTGCATGATACCAGGCGAAACGTAGGAGATGGCGTGAGAATACTCGAAGCCCATCTCAATGATCTGTTTTGCCAGAATACGCGTTTTTGCCTTGGCGGAAAGGGGCTTAAAATTAACAAAGCACTGAAATCTGGAGGCAGTCTCTCTAAGTACCCCTACGCCAACAAATGCTTTTCGTGCCGCCTCATTCTCCCGATAGATACGCATAGGCAAGGATTCGTCTGATATAGAAGATGCCTGTTCATCCCGGTAGCTAACACTTACTTCATTTTCCTCCAGATGAATATCCTCAACGTCATCCGATACAGTAAAGCCAATCCTACGTTTAGCGGGCTGACTGGAGCTGAGATCATAATTGGAAGTAAAGAAGAAAATGCAATGTTTAAAGTCGAACTCCCTTGAACCATCGCTGAGTGCTTTTCGGGATGCGCAACGGCCTTCGTCCAAAATGGCCATAAAGGTTTTCAAAACCTCTGGATGCGCCTTATCCAGCTCATCAAAGATAAATATCGTGTAGGGATTTCTTTCGACCACTTCAAAGACAGCTTCATCCTCATAGCCGATATATCCGGCAGGAGCGCCGATCAGGCGATTAACTGCGAAGGCTTCCGTAAAGTTATTGAGGTCTGTCCATGATACGGCATATTCCTGCCCACAGTCCTGGGAAAGAATTTTTGCTAGTGCCTTTGCAGTTTCGGATTTACCTACGCCGGGTGACCCGGATGCCAGAATGGAAACAGGCTTTGTAGGATTCTTCTTGGCAAGGTGCTGTGCGACTACATAGGCGATAGCTTCGCTGGAATCGTCCTGGCCGATCACCATCTTTTGCAGACGTTCCTTTAGATGTTCAAAACTCGGTATCTTTGACTCGGATTGTTCCGGCACAGAAATAGCGTTCCAGTCTGTAACAGACGTTATATCTGTTTGTGATTCCAGTTCTTCATCGACTTCTAATTGCAGAGATTGCCCTGATGGTGAAGTATTTAATGATGGGGCGGGAGAGACATTGTCTCCCTCCCCAAGTAAACGAAGTCCATGTTCGAAGGTATTCCAACAGTCGAATTTCAGTGCATGGATATCCGACAGTGCCTTTATTAATAGGTTTCCTCCCGAGTATGCAAAATATGGTTCTGTAAATATACCGTAAGTATCTTTGGTTGGCTTACAGAATCTCAATATCAGCTCTCGCGGAGAACAGCTTTCCGTCAGGCGGCACTCATAGTCATAAGTGGTGCCAATTGGCTCATTATCCAGCGCATCTAAATCATTTTTCAAATTCGTAAGATCTGCATCCTTGAAAATGCTAAGCTCGATCAATTAAATCACCTCCCGAATTATGTATCGAGACTATGACTACATATAGGACAACCAGACAAAGGTTTTACTGGAACCCAAAGCGGTTCGCCGAAGAAAGAGAACTCTTTATGCATCGCGGTATCCATGAAATCCAAACCATATTTTTTGCCTGCATTTGGAGCAAGGCGCAAGAGTACGAGATTTCGATCGGCTACTTCATCCAGCATATTTGTATATCGATTATTTCCTTTGTGGTACAGCAAAAGCATCAGAGCTATCTGTGCTTCAAGAGCATTTGTCTGCAAGACAGACGGATAGATTGTTCCTTCGGATGTTACAGTATTTTTATATCCTTTTGCGTACTCTTCATATCTATTGTGCAGGATGCACTTAGGACAAGTTTTAGTAACGCCGGGATAATAGAAGGTAATCTCGGAAGCCAATCCGTCAGCATACATCTGCGGAGCCATGAATGGAACACCTAGTTTTAATGCAAGGTTTAGGATTGCATCCTGAGCAGAAAAATCATCTGTACTTGCTACGATGAGAACCTTGCTCGGATCTTTGAATGTGTCCTCTGGAAGCATTTCGACGAATTCTTCGATAGTAGTATCTTTGGTAATAGCCATCCAATGAATATCTACTTTCGCTTTTGGATTAACATTGAGAATCTTATTGGCGAGTGCTTTTACTTTTGCTTGTCCCGAGTCGGCTATATAGGAACGCTGAGTCAAGACGTTACGAGCCTCGCAAATATCGGGGTCTATAAGGATAAAATTGCCTACACCACATCTCGCCATCGCTTCTGTAGCCCCAGCAGAACCACCGCAGCCAACTTGGATGATAGTAGATTCCTGAAGCTCATTGATGGGAACCGTGTTCTGAATTTTAGAAAATAAGTTCGATGGAACCTGTGGTTGGCTTCCGGGTAAGATATTAACTTCGCGAGGTTCGCCAGTAAATTCTTTATTGCGTTCCAGCGTATACCAGAAAATGGCGCAGCCGCCATCATATCGTGGATCTAAGATTATGATTGGAAGTTCGATACTTTCCATGTCGAAGGCTTCCATAATCCTATCGGCATATTCAATGTCAGCGTCGGATAGCTGAGAATAAGCGCCTGGGTGCGAATGTGCAAATCCGCAGAATGCAATGTCTTTTTCGTACCACTCCCGAATTTTTTTATTACAGACTTCAATATCTGGTTCGCAGCTGGTTTGTGTCGATTTTGATTTATCAACGAAAAATACAGTATCTATATGCTTTCCATCCGACGAACCAAGCATGACGAGCTGTTCGGGCTGCTTGCACGCGATAGACTTTTGAATCTCATTGAGTAATTCCTTTGTAGGAACTAACGATTGTTCTTTTTTCGTAAACTTCATAGTGGTTTTCTCCTTTTTGTTTTGTTAGATTTTTACGGATACATTTGCGTTGGGCGCTTATTGATAAGAGTGCGCATAAAAGTCGAAGTCGAAAGGGCCTTCTATATACCTGGTTGTGCAATCAGCCCAAACAGAAGCAATGGTCAATGCATCTTCAAAACTTGTAATTTCTCCCTCCCAGCATATATATCTGAATGATTCGTCTTCGTTTTTCAGCCAATGCGCACTGTGGCAGTCGCTTGGCCTCGTGCCATAATCAATATCCGAGATAATGTAGATACACCATGACTCTTCGTCATCTCCATAATCGAAGAACACGAATTCATAAGTCATAAGGTCGTCTATATCCCGGTACTTTAGCCTTACGTGTTCTCCATACATTCTTTGCACCTTCTTTCGGTTGAAGATTGCGAAGAGCCCGAAGGCTCTTCGCCAAAAGATGTGGGGTTAAGAGTTCCTGAAGGTCCCTGGGGGCAATGAACGCGTAAAATCAGCATCCTGACTTTCGCTGCTACCACCTTTGGATCCGGCATTAACTCTAGAGATGATGTCATCTCTTTTTTTCATAGGTCTCACCTCCTTCTTCGAGATTGAGAAAAGCGAGAAAAAATGTTATAATATATAAATCTGAGAGTGGTTAGGTCTCGTATTTAGCACCTCTCGCTTTTCTTGACGTTATTATATTGCAGGCAAATTTAAATGTAGCCGACAGTGAGGTTGACGTAGAGTTGACGTTTGAGTTGACATGAAGGGGGCCTTAGAGATGCAAGAATTAAACTATGTGGCATTTGAAAATGAATTTGTGAAATTTTGTAGTGGAGATATCGACACTGAATTAGAATATGGAGGAAAAGTTAAACCTACTCGCGAAAACATAGACAGATATATTCTCTTGCCAGCAGCTATGACAAAGGACGAAAAAGAGAAGCATCTCGTATTCAATGAGGCAATTGATAAGACGGCACTATCAAAATTCAGAAAAGGTGAGCGTCCAGTACCAAAAGCCGTAGTAGCTGCATTTAAAAAAGATGGTGCAGTAGGTATTGCAGTAGAGCGATTCATAAAAATAATACCCGAAGTGATATCGCCTCATGAGTACTTTGACCTTTCTATGGCAATATGGAATATTATTCAAACCGATGTATTTATCCCGGAGGAAGTATCTATAACTTTAGAGTGTTTGGCAAGAAGTTCAGAAATATCAATTGGAAAAGGGAAAGTGGAAGGTCTATGTTTATTCCTAGCCACTGCACTGAAGTATGCAATACTGAGAGAAACACTTATCAGGAATACGCCTAATTTGTCTCCAAGGGTTGCATTTGCGATCAAAGAATTCAAAAAGGATAAAAAGGAATCAGAATTTCTGAAAGCGCTTGTTTGCGATATGTTTGCAGAACTCGAAAAGCAGAAAATACGTGTCGGTGATAAATTCGCGTTAGATCCGATCAATCATACGAATTATACGGATGATGATTTTGTGGAACTTATGGTTGCAATAGCTCCGCTACAAGATAGTTTTTCAGAAGAGTTCATGCATTACGCATCACTATTACAAATATTCGCCATTGAAATTGAATCCACCAGAATCCCGCCAATGGCCTCTCAAGAGGGATACAATAGTCTGTTTGCAAAGTTTCAGGTGCCTCCGGCAACCTTTATTGTATTTCCGCCATCCGTTATTGAAGCACAATACGTGGATATATCTAGCGGAGAACCAATTCGGTATTCAATGAGAGTCGACGAGCAAGGAAGAATGATTTGCGAAAATGCTGAAGTCTTAAAAGATTATAAATGGACTTCGCGACAAGAGTAAAATAATCCGCCAAGACTTTTTACATCTTGGCGGATTGTTTTACTCTATTTTTGTTTTTGAACGCTAACATATATTTGAATTTCGGACTCAATATGATATACCAAGCAGTAGCAACTTACTTATAAAATGCAAGCGAGGTCAAGAATATGAATGTAAGCTATAAAAAGCTATGGAAACTTCTTATTGATCGAGATCTGAAGAAGAAAGATCTCGAAGAAATGGCTGGAGTGAGTCATTATACGATGAATAAACTCACGCATGGCGATAATGTTACAACCGACGTTTTAGGGCGAATATGTAAAGCACTCAATGTTACAATAGATGAAATCATGGAGTTTATAGATAATAATATGTAATAAAAACACATTATCAATAAAATAAATTACATATTAAGATTTAATAAATAGATTGCGCAAAAATAAGGAGGATGAGAACGATGGCTAACTTATCGCAAGAGAAACGTCAGCGCTTGCGGGCATTCCTTGAAACCATCCGTGAAGAACATAAAGATGATGATGAGGTGCTTATTGCCCTCGGAGAAATCGAAAGCGAATTAAACGCAAACATAATTCAGCCGGAGCCTCTATTGAAGCTCCGGCTGAATTATTATAAGCGGCTATTTTTATCTTGCCTCACCATGTAATATCCAGATGAAACTCATCTTCACTAATAACTTTTTGGTCGAATGAAACAAATCGTCCTCCAGTTCCGCCAAATGCAAAAACGCAATCTTTGGGAGCAGGATTGCCGTCGGGATAGTTAGGTGTCTTTTCTAGTGCATAAGCAATCACAAATGGAACCGGCCCCCAATGATTTGTTTGCATTGAGGCTCCAATGCCAGGCAAACTGCTTTTTGAAAAAACAGCAGTTCCCGTATTATTGACATTGTAAAACAATTCTCCTTGATTGCCATACGCTACGTACATCATCATTTCCGGTCTTGCCCCACCAAGAATAAAAAATGTATCATGCGAATTAGAACTGGTAATATCAAATCCATCCGTCATATTGAATGCTTCAAGGGTTCCTACTGCATAAACGATTTCTGACCAGTTTACATCCAATCCATAGGTTTTTGATAGGTGTCCTTCACTGATTCCCATTCTGCTTAGACTTGGAAATTCTTCGTTGGAGATTTCATTCCAGGCACCATCCAGTAATTCGGTATTGTCCTGTTTGATCCAGGGGCTGATTTTCAGGCTGGTTTGAATAACGTAGCCGTCCTCGTCTGTGATGGTATATGTCTTCTCCTGCCAGGCGATGTCCACCGGCTGCACACCATAGTCGTAATCATTCACGGAAAGCGTTATGGTATTTTCAGATACAGAATAGGTTCCTGAAAAATAGGCATCAGTTGAATAATTAAACAAGGTCAAATTTGATTTATTGCCCAACTCCCATTTAAACTCTTCCTCGCTTCCGTCTTCTTCTATAAAATACATTTTATAGTCACTCTCCGCTCGGATTTGACGGGTTATGTTTTCTTCTCCGTCTGGCATAATCAGCTCCAATGTCCATGTGCCCAATATGGAATCGGCTGTTAATTCTCCACTGCTTTCTGTTTCCTGTCGGCTTGAGGATGGAGCTAAATCCTCTGATTGATTAGAACAGGCACATATTCCAAGCAGCATACATAGAACAAGTAATAGTGCAATCAATTTTTTCATTTTGATATCCTCCTAAGAATATGCCAGATACAGCGCTCCAGCATAGAATTATATTCATTTTACCCGAACCGACAAAAAAGCGCCCCACACAATCAGGTAGTTTTCAGAAAATAATTTGAAAACATTCCGTACACTACCCGTTTGTGTGGGGACAAAGGTCTACTATGCAAATATAATATGCGTATAGGAGGGATGATATCATGAAGAAGATAAGAATTTTAGGGATAGTGACAGCAATGCTCATGGTTATCGCCCTGGCTCTTACGGGCTGCGGGCAGCAAGGCGAGCAGAACGCGGGAGCAACCGGTTCCGGAGATGAAAATGGAAGCGTAAGCGAGCCTAATTATGAGCCAGAGAAAGCAGATGAGAATGCCGAGGATATTGGTGGCGACGATTCTTCTGGCAAAACTGACAACAAGAATCCTGCGCAGGATGCGGATGGGAATTATGTCTATCTGATTACCGTTGACGGTGTACAGACAGAAATAAAGACCTGTGTGAATGTGTGGGACTATATTACGAGCGACACGCCGTATGACCACGTAGATTACAAGCAAATGTTGGCTGATCTTGGTTGGGAGGCTATGCCAGCTGGTTATGGCGCTGCTAAATTTACGCGCAATGACGGTAGTTATACGCTTATTGGCGGAACACGAACTGGCGATGAGTATGACTTATCTAGTGGCGAGTCTAGACTGTACGATCAAGGCGTAACTTGCTATGAGTCAAATAATGAGAGCGTAAAGTTTTCCAGCCTTACAGTCTCTGCGTGTTCGGTTTCCAGCGATCCGTATCTAATAGGTAAGAGCGATACGTATGTTTCTTTTGAGCAAATTGTCGCTTATGCATATCTTCTCGATTACTATCGAAATAATGTCAATCCTGCATTCGAGACGGGAACTGGTAGCGTATGCGTTCCTTAATTCTGGCAATATGCCGCACTTGATAGTGTGGCATATTTTTCTTAAACAGCGTAATTTCGTTGACGATAGCTTTTATCAAATGAGCTTTGAATCGTTGCTAATGCGAAATTATTGATAACCTTTTTGTTGCTGATTTTCACATGCTTAGTATTTCTTATAGATAGTTCATTAGTATGTAACGGATTATAGTTCGCCGAATTATAGTTTGCTAGAAATACTAAATCTTCAGCGTAGTTTAGTAGCGCAATTACATTTTCTTTTGTTAAGCCGGAGCGGCGAGCGAGTACACCTTCATAAGAATTATCTAATGGGTGTTTCTCATAGTATTCTTCTAGATAAGCTGTAACGGAGGATTTCTCGACGAGCCCCATATTCTCGAGGAGACGCTGATACGCAAAAAATCCTAAATTCCTACCCTTTTGTGTGGGGACAAAGCTTTGCTCTGCAAATATAATATTAGATGAGAATCGGTGCCGCATAATGCAGATATGGCGTAAATTCTGAAATTTGAACGTTTACTGACTTACATAGGAGGTATAGACACATGAAGAAAAGTTTATTAGGGATTTTAGCAATGCTCATGGTTATCGCCCTGGCTCTTACGGGCTGCGGGCAGCAAGGTGAGCAGAACGCGGGAGCAACCGGTTCTGAAAGCCAAAACGAAGCTATCGATAATGGCAATAGTTCTGCTGATGAGATCGTGGAGACTGAGCCAGAAAATGGAGGCGAATCGCCTAACGATAACACGTCTTCAAACAAGTCGCCCACGCAAGATGCTGACGGTAACTATATCTATACGATTACCGTTGACGGCGTTCAGACCGAAGTTAAGACTTGCATAAATGTCTGGAATTATATTACGGACGATACGCCGTATAATCGAGTGGATTTGCCTGGAATGGCCGAGAGCCTTGGCTGGCGTAGCACCGGCAGCACCGGAGTGACAGGTTTCGGGCTCCGTTTTGATCGGGAAGACGGTATCATAGTTGGACTTGCCGGAACCTATGACAGCGATGATTATAACTTACCTACCGGTGAGAGAAGAGTTTATGATTTCGCCATTAATAGTGCGATTGACGGGTTACCGGTTATGTTTGATGCCGGCGGTGAAATGCTGAGCTGTGGAGATCTCGTGTTTAGTAAAAGTGTGATATCGGGAGATCCCTTCCTGGTTGGGGATGAGAATATATACGTCTCTTTTGACCAGATCGTAGTCTTTGCCTGTTTCGTGGACTTTTACCGGGATACCCAAGTTCCATTGTTTAGAACACCCGACGCATTACTTGTGAATGTTCCTTAAGTTTAGCTCATTCAATAAAAATGCCGTGCTTTATTGGTACGGCATTTTTCAATCGCGCAATTGCGATACTCGTTTATAAAAATCGTTATCCCTACCCTTTTGTGTGGGGCGGATTTGATCTTCCATGCTATAATATCCTTATCCTGTTCTAACTGTATCCATCGGCTGGAACTATCTTTTGTAAGGGGGGATAAAATGAGCGAACGTAAAAAATCCATTATCTGGCTTTTTGTGGCAGCGGGGCTATTGTTTGCAGTCTCCGGATACCGGCAGCTTAGTATGCGGTATTGGCCGGAAGATTTTCTGCGGCCATATCTGGTCTGGACTGTTTATATGCTCCTGCTTCTTCGCTGGCAGCATACCATCACGACGAAAATTACGCAGAAAGCTATGCATAGCCATTTAACTGCGCAGAATATTGTGAGTATCCTGTATTTAACCGTTCGCTTCATCCAGGATGCTTTCCTCTATGTTAATATTCCATGGATGCGCTTTACCGGATACTTCATCAATATCGCGGCTATTTTCATCCCGCTGTTCGGTCTTTACGGCTCATTCTATCTTGGCAAGGCAGACGATTATCGGATCAGCAAAAAGTGGTATCTGCTTCTGATTCCGGCGTGCCTTTTAAGCGTACTGGCGCTGACGAATGATCTGCATCATTTTTTCTATTACATTATGCCGGAGGAATCCCAGCCAAATTTGTATTTTCACCCCTACATCGGAACATATATCGTCTATATTTGGGGACTTAGTATCATCAGTTATCAGATATATGTGATCTACCGGCGCAATGGCACGACGAAGTCTGATTCGCTTTACCGAAAGCTGATTCCCTTCTACGAGCCTATCCTACTGCTACTATTCAGTATTCCGTATGCAGCTACAGCCTATGTGATTCAATTTGAGCTGGTGGAATATTCAGCAGGACTGATTTTTATTCTTGTGCTTTGCTGGCAGATTTATATCCTGACCGGACTGATTCCTGTGAACACGCAGTACGAGGAAGTATTCCGGCGGTCTACGGTGGCAATGCAGATTCTTTCCCCAAGTGGGGAGACGATTGCAGCATCGGAAAATGCGGCGGAAATCACGCCTGCTATGCTGGAAGCTTTAAAGCAAAATCAGCATTTTTCTGCTACGGAAGATATTACCATGAACCTGCACCAAATCCCGGGCGGGTATATGGTCTGGCAAACCGATCTCTCGCAGATCAATCAGGCTTTACGAGAGCTTCAGAGTCTAAATGCAGAATTGGAAGAAAAGAGAGATCTTCTGGCACAGGAAATTCGAATTCAATCGGATGAGACAAGTATTCAGGCACGCAATGATATTTACGACAGCTTATCCTCGGAGATGGCCGGGCAGCTTGTTCTGTTGACAGCGCTTTTATCAAATGAATCCCTTTCGACGGATGACTGGAACCGCATCTGCCTCATTGGCACCTATATCAAGCGGTTCTGTAACTTGCGGCTCACTTATCAGGAGCAACAGACGATTCCGATGGGTGATTTAGCCATCAGCTTGCAGGATATTGCGAAATGTATGAAGAATCTTGGAATCAGGACAAGCTTGGATTTTTGTCCCACATCTAATTTAGAGCCAGAGCTGATTCTTCTCATTATGAAAGCCTTGGAAGCGCTTCTTGAGGAGGTAGATTTTCGTCTAGCCTCCATGACAATCCAAATCAGCGATACGGTTTGCTTTGAGATTACCGGTACAGATCGCGAGTTTGTTCCTCGCTTTTTAGAGGGAGGATATCGTCTTCAGGCAGAAAAGGTTCCGACAGGTTATCGGCTTTTGCTCTTGCAGGAGGGAGAGGTGATGCAGTCATGAAAAAGAATACATCAGCTAAAATGATTAAAAAAGCCATCGACTCTTACCCCGGCGGCATCTGTTTCTCTGCGCTGGACGGGCGGGTCATTCTTGTTAATGAGAAAATGAACAAGCTGATGCTGGAGCTGACCGGACATACAATTCTGAACGCAAAGGCGGCATGGGAGAAACTCACAAACTTTGCTAATAACGGCAAGGCGGAAAAGCTAACCCAATCCTGGCTGCCAAAAGATACGAACAATGAAAATGAAAGCACCCACCAACAGTTGTTCTTCCGCTTCTCCGACAACTCGGTCTGGCGTTTTGAGCTGAGGTTTCTTGATTCCAATACCGTTCAGGTTGAGGCGGCGGAAATTACAGAACTCTACCGGCTCAGCGAGGAACTGTACGAGAACACTATCCGGCTGCAGGAGATTCAAAAGCGGCAGAAAGCCTTGCTGGACAGTATCGTGGAAATCAATTTGAATAAAGAGATTCTTGCCGCGAAAATGCATATCCATGATGAGCTGGGGCATTGTTTGCTGGCCACCACTAAGGCGATTACGGAAGACCGTCTGGCTGAGAACGCTGATGTACTGAGGGAAAATTGGAACAGCGCCATTCATGATTTTTCCAATATCTCTACAGTATGGACGGTGCCCGATTCCTCTCTGCAGTCTGAACTGATGCAGGTTGCGGAGCTGATTGGCTGTAAGGTTATATTCCTTGGAGAACAGCCCACTCAGCGCAAAGCACTACAGCTTTTGTATGCCGCCGTTCGAGAGGCACTCACCAATGCGGTACGCCATGCGGATGCTACGGAACTGACGGTAAAGATAAAACAAGACAAGCAAAGGTATCATATAGAGATATCCGACAACGGCGGCGTATCTGTTTCAAGTATTACCGAGGGTAATGGCCTCAGCGCATTGCGTCAGCGGCTGGAGCAGGAAGGAGCTACCCTGAAGGTACTCTGCGACAACAGTGTTTCCCTGCTTGTGGATATTCCCTTTGATTTTGACGAAGCTCAGAAAGGAGGACGAAAATGATACAGGTTTTAGTAGTAGAAGATTCCAGGATTACCCGGGACGCCATCGAGAGCCAGATTGCCAAATCAGAAAGATATGTCCTGTACGCCTCCATAGAAAATGCAGCCAATGCAGAAATTGCCTGTCTGCGTGGAAGTGTCGATTTAATCTTGATGGATGTATGTACGGCTGACGAAGAATCCGGCCTGAAAGCTGCGGCAAAGATCAAACAGTACAATCCTAAAATCAAGATTGTCATTATGACTTCCATGCCGGAGCATTCCTTTATTCAGAAAGCGAAAGCGTGTGGTTGTAACGGCTTTTGGTATAAGGAATATGGCAGCACTGCCTTGATGGAGGTTTGCGACCGGGTGATGAATGGTGAATATGTTTATCCCGAGGATACGCCGGTGATTCGCATTGGATACAGCAACAGCGCTGAGTTTACCAGTCGGGAATTTGATATTATCCGGGAGCTGGCGCAAGGCAGAAAATACGAAGAGATTGCGGCAGATCTGGATATTACGCTAAATACCGTCAAGTATCACATCAAGAATATTTTACAGAAAACGGGCTACCAGAATACCTTGCAGCTTGTGGCTGAGGTGGTAGAAAAGCGGCTGATTTTGCCGAAATATTAATTAAGAATCCGCTGGACTTCCTGCCAAATATGCCGTAAGCTATACTTCTAAAAAGGAAAGGTGGGGTTTATTATGGTTTGTACTTATGAGGAATATTTGAAGCGGCCAAAAGCTATTACGTTTGAAAAAATGCAAACTATCCATACGGAAATGATTGCCGAGATTGGCACAGATGTGGATGCGCTGGAGCTATATGACGAGTTAATAAAGATTGCGACTCGCTATGCTACAATCCGGGCAAATTGGCCATTGCTTAGCCGCGATGAGAAAAACGAGCAAGACTCCGGCAGGACTTCCTGCCACAACTCCGTAATAATACATTTTAATATGCTGGCGCGATATTTAAAACAACAAGGCAGAACCGCCGCATGGCGCGACGAACTCGGCTATGAAGAAGATGATTCGTATAACCGCAAAGCCATCGGAGACTTCGCCTGCTATCTAGCTTTCGTGAATGGAATAAATGCAAGATGATTTTAGACCGTCGAATTAGACTCGACGGTCTTTTACTCGCGTAAAACTTCTCGGCTCAATTCTGTTGCAGATCGATTTTTAGGAGTGCCGATATAAAAGTATAAAAACATCAAACTCATGCTTTTAATGTTTTCTTATATGGGTTATCTTGTTTCTACAATTAATCGGGAGACTCGATATGCTCGAGAAAATAGGTTGGTGGATTGAGGCAATATGGAGGCGTCATAAGCTAATTAGAAAATTGAAGAAGATGCTATAAAAATAGGCTCGCAGCAAAGCGAGCTTATTTTATGTCCATTTTATTCCATGCGTATGGGCGACCTCTACTACGTCCTATTGATCGCTTGCGGATTCCCTGTCGATATCAGATAAAGCCTGGTTAACATTGATCCTTGCGCGATCACCAAATATCTAACCTCGTAACCTTTGTCTTTTTATTCTTTTTCCGCTTCTGGAATTCAGTAAGTCCTTTCTATCAAGAGTCTTCTTTGCTTCTATAAATAGATTTTGCCTTATTCTTCCACATAACTATGCTCAATAATCTATTTTTATCATTTTCAATAATAGGATCACTGGTATCTTCTGGCGCACTTGCGATATCTAATTGCTTGGTGATTTTTCTTCGTTGACAATGTTTTTTGTAAGATATTAGATTTTATTATCTAATAATTCCCAATGGTCGTCGCCCATCTCTTCATGCCATTTGTTATTATTGAGGAATAGTTGGTTATCGTAATTGCGTACGAAGCCCCAGTTAAGATTGTGCTTTTCGGCGTATTGTTTCAGCGCGTTGAATTTATTTTCCGCCTGATCGTCAATATTTTGCGAAGAACCATCTGCGCTTTCGCCGCCTTTCGCCTCAAGTAGCCACACGGAGCCGTCTTTCTTACGCAGGATGTAATCGGGATAAAATAGACGCTGCTTGCCAGAGCCAGTTAGGTAAACGATAGACATGTATGTTTGGCCTGAATCGCCGTTCTTATATACCCAGTCAATATCGTCGCGCTTCTCGCACCAATACTCGAACATGTTCTCGGAGCGACTGCGAATCTTAATCGTTGCGAAGCCTGATGTGTACTTCTCGTAAGCGTTGGCAAGGAAGTCAATTTCATGCTTCACATTCGGGTCGTAATTGAAGTAGTCGTCGACAGGAATCTTGAACTCTCCTTCGCGGACATCAAGAGAGAGCTTGGTCTGAATGTTTGAAATTTCGGATGCCACTGCGCGGAAGTCCGCCTTGAGCTGATGCTCGTTATTGATAGTGAAAGCGTAAAGTTCTTCCTTAGTGAGCGACAACAAGCGATACTTCGAGTGAACGCCCTTAAAGAACAGACGCTCAAGTATGGCGCGGACATTGTGCTGTTGCAGGCTAAGAATTGATTTTAGCTCGTTCGTGGAGTGCAACATCATAATACCGTGACGGCCAGTATCTACTTTCATGCTTCGCTCTTCCATGTTGGCGGAAGTGATTGAGCCTAGCGTAGTGAAACGGCCTTTGAGCCACTTGTCATAAATATGGTCGCCGAAGACATAGACATTGCCGTCTGCGAGTTTCTGCTTATTTAGTTCTTTATCGTCGGTTAAGCTATATGCCGCGACAAAATAGTTATAGATACGTTCCAAAATTTCGCGCTCGCCAAGGCCTACATAGTCTAGATCGCGAGTTTCGCGCACAAGAGTGAAAGTTTTGACCTTTTCCTTGAGGTGCAAGTGTCGTTTTTCGTAGGATTTTTCAATATCGGACAACAATCCCTGCTTGTAATCCTGGTCGAATGTGTAGACATAGCAACAATCGAGCGTGTCGTTGTCATAATGTTTACGCTCTGGCATACGACGAATGCGCCCAATAGTCTGAATCGTGAATTGTTCACTCATACCTTCGCGGAGCTTTACGAGAATCTTAGCCCGTGGACAATCCCAGCCAGTCGAGATGGCCTGTTTCATAAGTAAGAATACTGGCTGGCCATCATTCTCGACAATATCGTCAGTCAGCTCACGCTTGTCCTCGGACATCCACTTGGCAACCATGTGATTTTCGTAAGTATAGCCCATGCCTTCGAGAATGCGCTCGACCTCGTCAATCGTTTCAGGCTTGCCGCTTGGAAATTGGATCAGTACTAACGGGCGAATAACTTTGCCCAGTTTCTTATATTCTTCAAAGATTCTCCGGCGCATTTTATCGGCCTGCACAATCAGAATGTCTGCGCCCTCGTCCTCGTCTGGGTCATCCTCGATTTCTTCATTGATGTAGATGGCGCGAGTAATAAGACCAGAGGCGATCACGTCATTTTCATTTATTTCAATAAACTCGGATCGGTCATTTTCTTTTGTAGTAGCACTCACGCGAATAATATGTCGAGCGTCGAATGCGTCGATAATCTCTTGCGCCTTGACTGTTTTATTGCTATGTTCCTCGTCGATAATGATGATAAACTGCAACCCATCGCGCTTGGCCCTCTTTATCTGATCGAAGAGATTCTGTTTCTCGGAGTCCTTAATGGCGTTGTTGTCTTTTTTGGTAATCTTCTCCCAGTTGATGAATGTCGTTGACTTAGCCGCAAATCCACTCGTCAAGGCATCATCTAGCGTTTGAGCGGTTCTGCCCGGCGCATACTTAATCATCTTCTGACGACTCTGTTCTTCAAGTGCGCCTTTGCCTGGGCATAGCCAAACGAATGCCGTTTCTGGCGATACCTCAAGATACTCGTCGACATAGTCGATAAGAATAATTGTCTTGCCCGAGCCAGTTGGTGATTTGACGGTGATAGTTTGTTTCGAAGTTAAGTCTTCCGTATAGGCTAGTAGACGATCAACTGTTTCTTGCTGAAAATCGAATAGATTGAGGTTTATCATTACGCTTCTCCTGCTTCTCTTAATTCTTCGCGGAAGTAATAATCTGGAATAGTAAAGCAATCATGCGTGCCGAATAGTTCTTTCTGTTTGCCAGTCAGTAAAACATGACGAGAGATATAGATCGCGCGAATGTTTGGATAATTCGTCCAATTCTTCTCGAGCTCGTCCGCATCTTCATCGGTCAGAATACTGATGTATTTTTCCTTGTCGATTTTTACACCGTATTCGAGCTGAATCATCTCGTCGATGTGAGCGATTAGATCGTTAGCGAGATTGTCGTTTTTCTTCGGAATGAAGTCAGTATGATAATATTTTAAGTTGGCCGGAACGCCATCAGAGTACTTCTTGCCGTCTTTTCGCTCCCCAGTAATTATTGTTTTTATACGCGGATAGGTCACATCATCGCATATATTATTTTCATTATTCGTGCATAAGATGAAATGACGATTACCACCATCATCTTTATTTAATTCCAGTACCGCTTGCCCGGTGGTTCCTGAGCCGGCAAAGAAGTCGAGAACCTCAACATCCTTATTCCTAATAATCTCAAGGAGTTGCCTAATAAGAAGGCTCGGCTTCGGAAAATCAAAGCTTCCACTCGGCATAACCTTTTGCAGCTCTTTCTTCGCATTGTCGTTAGAAAACGAATTTTCAGTCAACGATAATGACGACAAGTTATTTTCACGATCAACATAATCAATGAAATAATCATTTCCATTCTTGCCTATTGACGCCTTAGCGTAGGTCTTAGTATATATTCTTTTGCCATTCCTGCTACTTTTAATAACAACAAAACCATTCTCCAAGCCAAAAGCTAGTTTCTGCTTACCCCAACGCCATACCCAGTCAGTATTCTTGTGGTCTCCGTTGTGTCTATTCTTCCACTTGGTTTTGTCGCCACCTGCATAGAACTTTTCGCCTTCAATATCGATTTCATAGTCCATAGCCTCGTTGTAGAATAAAGAACTATAATCGAGTGTCTGGTTTAACTGATAGCCTCCGCGCTCCTCGTAAAACTCATCCTTAAACGGGTAAGAATCGTCCTTTACCTGAATGCCGCAAAAAGTATCCGGACTCTCCGTATTTGAATAGACAAGAACATAATCATGGTTGTTAGCTATATTATTACTATGTTGCTTTCCAGATTTCTTCGTAACGCGAGGCAAACAACCGATAAAACTATCTGCGCCGAATACAGAATCGCACACGAGCTTTAGATTAGCCATCTCATTATCATCGATTGAAATGAAGACAACGCCGTCAACACTTAGTAGCTTCTTAGCGACGGTTAAACGACTCTTCATAAAAGATAACCATTTACTGTGACGGAAGGCATCTTCTTTGTCTACATAATTATCGTCATAAATAAAATCTTCGTTGCCGGTATTGTATGGAGGATCTATATAAATAACATCGATTTTTTCTTTATGCGTTTTCTCAAGCAAATGTAGCGAGTGGAGATTGTCGCCTTCGAGCAGGAAGTTATAACCATTGTCGGTCATTGTGATTTCTTTGTCTTTATCTTCGACGAAAATCGGTACCTCATCAACCATGCGTTCTTCAACTTCCTCGGAATGTTCTTCCCATACGAGGCCGTATTTCTTCTCGTTGATTTCGTTTTCCACTTCGTTGATAGCTACTAAGACTTCGTCGTCATCTTTGTGTTGTTCACGCATCTTCTCTAGGAATGCCAGCATTCTCTGTCGTCTTAGTTGCGATAAATTAGCCATGTGTTGTCTCTCACTATTTACTGCTAAGATATATTCTAGCATAAAAGTGTTGGCACCCATGCAATCTGCGCTAAAGTATTGAAAAACTCCAGCTTTTGCAGATTGCTGCGTTGCTCTCGCTATGCTATACCTCCATAGAAACAATGTGCTTTTGACAGCTTATCTACGGAAGTAATAACACTGCCGCAGATATATCTAAGTCCTTGGCGACTCAGGTATATCTGCGGCAGATAGCGTATTTAAAGTACGAACATATGTTTGTTAATGTTTGTAGTACATTATCATATTATGGCATTTTTGTCAATGGATACGAGCCCTGAACGCATACAAGATATCAAGAGGCACATCTCCGCAATTATGTAGGGACTTCCCCACGAAGCGACTATTGACCCAAAAGCTGGGCAAAAATGTGTCAAGATAAGCTACGGCTTCAATGCATCGAATTTGAGATAATACTTGTAGAGATTAAAGTAGAAACAAAAGGCACGCATATCAATATCCGAGTGGAGCTCTTATTGAGTAATTTATGCGCGCCTTCTTAATTATACACGTATTCTTATTTTTTTCCATAAATCTAATATATCGCAAAAACATAATATCGACTTTTCCATGGCGTGTATTATATGTACATGAGCACAAATGATTTAGATGTGGCAAATCTTCACAATGATTCTAGTAACTAGGAAGGCGCCGAATCAGAAATGAATGAAGATAGGAGATCTTCTTCTGTCGAAGGTGCAACTTTCGTTTCTGACGATATTAAACAAAACGATTATAGTAATCTTTTTTGTAAATATTAAGGCTAGCCATCGCACTTCTCGCAGACTTCGATAATATGCTAGCTTCAATCGTTATCAAGATACTAGCGTTAGAGTTAATAAAATTTTCAAAACTACCCTTTCGTGTGGGGACAAGCTTAGCTGCTTTGCATATAATAAATATAATGTGGCTAAAAAGCAGCTCCATATTGCTTATGCTTGCATTTTTTTTGGTTTTTCTATATAATTCGCGCCAAGTACAGGGGTTGTAAATCTTACAACAAAAAATGCAGCCTCAGTGCGGTACATTTGGAGACTTCTTCAGAATCAAAAAAGGAGGGATGATATCATGAAGAAGAAAGGTTTATTAGGGATTGTAGCATTTCTCATGGTGATCGCCCTGGCTCTCACGGGCTGCGGGCAACAAGGCAAGCAGAACGCGGGTGCAACTGGTTTTGAAAGCCAAAACGGCACTACAGCCGCCGATGACGGCAAGAACGAAGGAGAGGCAACGACTGAGCCGGATGGGTCAGATGACGTCGGAGGCGAAGCGGATAATCGCAATCCTGAGATGAGAGACGGCAAGTATGTCTACGAAGTCGACGGAACTGAGATTCTCTGCAAGACAAACATTTGGGACTATATTGACGGAGACGTCTGGTATAGGACAAAAATGTTTGAAGATTTAGGCTATATGCGTGATGACAATATTGAAGTTCCATCTAGGTCACCCGGGTTCTTCCGTTATGTTGAGGATGAGCGCTTCACTGCCTTTGTGGGCTCTCCTATGGATAAAAATAGCGAAGACTTCTTAGAACTCCGATATCTAAATGAGCTAATTGTCTCTAAGGAAGGCGAACCTATAGCCGTCATCGTTCGATGCGAGCAAGAAAATTTCGCAACAGATAAGGCGGATGGGCCAAGGACACCGATTGATATAGTAATCATGACAGCATACCTACTTGAACAGTGCCAGGATGACGTGTCGCGCTGGTATATCAATGACATTTTTCCAGATGCCGGCACTGGAATTTTGAGAATCTACCAGTAAATCCCAGTTAAAAATCGGAGGCCACTTCTTGTGACCTCCATTTTTTATGCTGTTATTGAGTATACTCTTTTCGTATCAAAGTTATATGCTGGGCTATATGAGATATAGTTCTCATTGTCTACATATTCATTATGTTCAATTTGTATCTTTTTCTCTTCAGGAGCCTGATAGTTTAATGGATAATATCCATCAGGATTATAGTCTGCAATGAAGGTTAGATAATTAATTGTATCTATAGTAGCAATCACATTTTCTTTCGTAAGACCAGTTTTACGAGCAAGCACGCCCTCTAGAGAATTATCTAATGGATGTTCTTCGTAATACTTATCCAAAAATGCGGTTACTGAGGATTTTTCGACGAGTCCCATGTTTTCCGCTAGACGTTGATCTTCAATAAAGCGCTCGAAGTATTTACCCTCTTTGCTCCAAGATAGTACCCCGGACTCATTACCAGTAACGCAGGCTTCCCCTGTGATGTATCCTATTTTTTCAGAAATCTTAGCGTTATTGAAAATTTCCGCCAAGTCTCCAGCTATCGGAACTACGGCCAAGAGGTCACTACCTAATCCTCCGCCACCTTGAATGGCGCTCGCAATATTTTGATCAGCAACCCCTAACATTGATTCGCGCTGGCCACAATATACTATATAATCCGCCAGCTTACTCTTATCTTTAATTGTTGGAACTTCAGGTGTTTCTCCACCTTCTGGAATATCTTCAAAATTGTTGCCTAATGCATCTATCTTATCTATAATCTCGCCTGGATGCGAGCTTATTGTAGATAAATCGGTAATTACAAGCGGATTGCAGAATTCGTCTGCAAGCGCATTTACGGAGTCTGCGTAGGTGCAGTTGCTAGCAGTACGATCGGAGATTTCTTTTGCTTTCGTAACGTTTTCGGCGGCGTGTGCGCCAGGTATTAGCGGGGTTATAGCTGAGCTTAGTACTTTACTAGTGCTCCCCAGAAGTCCTACTATACTATTTTTTGAAGTTACTAAGGAACTAAAATTCATCAAAACTTTGCCCATGAAGGTATATTGCGAGCTAGTGTCAAATGGGCTTCTTGTTTCCCTCTCGTATCTTGCCTTATCTGCGATATAACTATCGTATGCTCCAAGATATGCAATATAACTTTCTTTGCTGGCAGCGGCTTGTCCTCCCAATTTAGCATTAGACGATATATATGAACTAGCGCCGCTCATTATAGCATTGCCCAGTGATTCTCCGGCGAGATTATTAACGATATCGCGTGTTACCATCTTTGCGATAACTGGCAAAATCATTCCGACTATAAACGAGATGGCTTGACTAAGTGCAAAGTTTGCTAATGCACCGAGAGCAGCCTCGGCAATGTATGTTGTGCATCCGAGAAAAGGAGGAATTAGACAAACAGCCAACTGTATTAGGTCGCCAGCAATCCCAACTGCTGATGCAGCGGCTTTAGTAGCGATACATGTGGCATACGAAGTTGTTGAAACTCCTAGTCCTAAGAGGCCTTTTTGAATATTTCCCCATATATTAAATGACTGTACACTAGGGTCTGCCGCATCGGCTGCGTATCCGCCAAATAAAGCACCGACTGATTCTGATGTCATAGCGGATCCAGTAATCTCAACGGTTTCTTCTGTTGCAATAGGATTATCCGCCGTCCCGCCTTTTTTGGTTACCTGGAATGATTCGGTAGCTACATTTGTCAGCGTATTTCCCAAATCGTTGATTGGTGCAGACTTTGAATCGTCAATTTGACCTTTTTGTATACCTTCTAGATATGAGCTAGCTAATTGTACGACTTGCATAGTTTCTGCCGCTGCAACAATAAGACCGATTGCTCCGATTGCATCCATAACGGAGCATATTCCGCTTGCAACTGCACTGGCGACACCTGTGGCCTTCGATGCTTTCAAGTTTGCAAAGTCTTCCAATTTCTTCTTCATGCTGTCTGGGCTATCAGCCTTACTCATAGATAGACCATCGGTATCACTTCCACTATATTTATTATTCTTATCGGGAACTGGGTCGCCGTTCTCGTCTACTTCGCTTTCAGCTTTCGACATACGGCTTTTGCCATCAATACTGCCATCGCCAACATCGTCTTCGATTGCTCCTTTAACCCTATTGGCACTTGTGTCCGCATTAGCGTCTAAATCGCTCTCCGGTTTATTCTCGCTCCAACTGTGGTTTCTGATGATGTTCTTAGCGGTTAGAAATTTATTTGTGATTTTATCGAACCACGCACCGACTGCGGTGCGCCAGGTTGCAGACCCCTCAATATATGCGTGTCTGAATGCTGAGTTCTGATGAAATGCCGTATCAAAATCTATGGCTCCATCTATGGCTTCAGCAGCTTTTTTTGACGCAGCAATGTACTTGCCATCATATTTAAGAAATGTTTTACCGTTAATATCTTCAACGTCGATGCCTAGCTTTTTTAATTTCGCTTCTTGCTTTGTAGAGACTTTAAACTTTGTGCCAAAAATACTTGATTTCACGCAGTTGCGTTTATTTGACTCAAGTTGCTTAGAGATAAAACTGCTCGTACGCATTTCTTGAGATACGCCAATAGAGTTGAACTTATCGGAAATATTCTCAACTAGACTGATGCACATTAGGCTTTGAGCACCAAGCATGCCGCCACCCACACCACATAAGATGCCAAGTATTGCGAGAGCTGGCCCGCCTTTTTTAAGGAGGCCGCCCTTCGCATTCTTTGTCTTCGTTTTTGTCTTGGCGTCTCGCCCGCTTACATTATTCTTAAAAGTAGACTGAGAACTCGTCTCTTCTCGATTCTTTTGAGAACTGATAGTATCTGTTCGGCCGCCGGCTTGTCTATCTGTGCTAGATGCGGCTTCATTGTCGGCATTCCTAAGAGTGTCAGCGGCTTTTTTCTGCGCAGCCTCTTTCGGAGAGAACATCTCGTCGTAATGTTTTTGCGCACGTTCACCTTTATCGAATAGACCATCGTCCTCGGAATAGGCTTCGCTACTATCAGGATCTTCAACTTTTCCCCATACCATGGTTCCTCCTTATTCGATAACCTTGTAACTTGATATTTTAACCACGGCACCCTGTTCGTTAATGTATTTGCCATCACCGCGTAGACTAATTCGTTCATGCGAACCGCCAATCGGCTTTCCGCTGGCATCAAGCGCGGCGCAATCCATTGTTTTGACGATGTGATGATTTGCAAGTTCTTGCAACCTTGCGCGGTTCTTCTCTTTAATAGATGTGCCACTTTCACTATTAATCGCATCATAAGCGACACGAGCGATAGTGGCTTTGTCTTCGGTGCTTGTTTGGTCGTTATTAAAGGTATCTACGACGCGAGTGAGCTCGCCTTCGTCGATACTGCCAACGGTTGCGGCCTTCAACGCGCCGGCATTAACTGTGGTCGGCATAGATAACGTGCTTGTGTCGGTATCGTCTTTGATGGCCTGATTTCCTGCAGCAAAGTCAAATGTGGTTCTTGCGTTTTCCTTATAGTCCTTAGCAAACCCGTCCATAATTTCCGCACTATATGCACGAACGCCGGAAGATGCAAGTTTCTGACCATTGTCGCCACTCTGCTTGATAGCGTCTTCCATACTTTGCCGCACCGCAGCACGTCCATCGTCTCCTTTTTGAGACAGTGTCTTGACGAGGGCCTGAATATTCTGTTCGTTGCCATCCGAGTGTCTCAAGTAGTGAGTAAGCGCTTTTTGCATGGATCCGATATCGTGGACATCGACGGTTTGTTGTTCCGATCCCGTGATCTTGCCATCGCTGCCAAATGTATCTCCCATATAGGACATATTCCCGCTTTGCATTGCGAGGATCGTATCATCGACCTCGGAGTGCCTGTCTCTTTGCTCTTGCGCCATGCGATCCAGTTCAAGTTGTCCTTCGGCGCCATCCCCAACGTATTTGTTTGAAGATGTTGCATTTCTAGAGAAGCTTGCACGTTCAGCGTTTAGGCGGGCGGCCGCTCCGGCACTCATTCCGCGCCAGCCGGTTCTTTCAGCTTTGGTGTTTTGGCGAATGCCTCGCTTTGTCAGCATGAGATTTCCGTCTTTGTCGTATTTAACGCCAGCGCGTCGCATGCGTCTCATTTCCGCTTGTTCGCTGCGTTTGCGCTGCGCTAGCTCAGAACCATTAATGCTGCGCTTTGCTTGGCCAGAGATATTTCTCCCGACGCCCGAAATCCTTGCCCCAATATTCCCCATTGCCGCAAAGCACCCTTTAAGTAGCGTAGGGATAAAGAAGAATGGAACGATATTAATTAACATGGCGGAAAGCGCGATAAAGAAGTTTTCTGTATCTGTAGATAGAAGGACTTTTGAGGCGAAGTTACCTGCCCCAATGAGAAGGCCGCAGATTGGGTACAGCAGCAGTAAGCCTTGGAATGCTTTTAGCCATTTATTGAATAAACTTTTTGTATTCGGTAACATATAACAGGCCATCGCTACTGGACTAATCACTACTAGAAGAATTACTCCTGCTTGACGGACAGAAAGAAGCGCGAATACGAAGATGACGCCAATCACGGCAACGAGAACAGCTGCAAGTGCCGCAAGAATTGCCGCTACTAGACCTTGCGACCAGATAGCAAGGCTGGCTATGCCTGTCGCCAAGATCACAGAAAGCATTGAGACGATATTTCCTGAGGCTGTATAACCTTCTTTGGAAAAATAATCGCCTTCGGCTATATTTATGCCTTCAGCCATTTCATCCATCATTCTCTTAAGGCCGAATCCAAGAATGTTGGATAGATCAACTGCGATTTGGCAGATAATATATGATAGGTTAATAAGGATGGCGGCAACAATAATTTTGGGTAATAGTTTTTTAATACCATAATTATCAATGCCGAATCCGCTAATCTGAGAAATAAGAATGATTGTAAAGAATGCAACCAACACAATGTTTGCTATGTCTCTAAATATCCCCCATGCTCCAACGCTTCCAGATTTCTCTTGTATCACTTTATCAGGATCGTTGGGATCCCTAACTTCTACATCCCCTCTAAAAAGTTGAGTATTAACTTGTAGAAAAGGTTCAATGACTTCTTTATATAGGAAATCTACAGCTTTACCCATCGACTCTAAAAGAGGACAAAGTATCCATCCTAATGATCCGCCTCCATCGAAACAGGATGGCTCTTTTTCTGGCTCCTGGTCAGGATTGTTTGGATTATTAGGTCCCGTTTGTTGGCTTGGCGTAATTGCGTCGTCTACACCTGTAAGCTTTTTGATAGTCAATGCATTTATCATTGCAACGAGCTCATCAAACTTAACGCCTTTTGTAAAATAGCGGTTGGCGTCCAGAACATTGTATTCGGTTTCGTCGTTCTTGTATGCCGTAATGTAGCAATCTTTTCTTTCATCTGCCTTTTCGAACCATTTTATAGCAATATCCGTGGAGGTTGGATTAGTTACATCGCAACTAATAGTAGCTTTTGCTACGTCTGTTATGTAATGCTGATACAGTACAACTTCTTGTGATGAAGTTAGCTTTACTTTGCTGTAGTTTTCTCCAATATCATTCCCCTGGTTGAGATATCCGATTGCTTTATCTGCAGCAGTGGCTCTTGTGCCATCGATTACCCATGTGGTATTGCTTCCTACGGAATCCGTAACAATTAGCTTTTTGCCTGTGACGCCTATTGTTGATCCATAGAATAATTCTTCGCTAGCGTTACCAAAATTACCCTTTCCGCCTTTTAGAGCATTTACACGCTTTTCTAGCTCGGATTTTACGAAGTCCCATGTGTTATTGTTGCTTGAGTCTAGCCAGAAGCTGTTATATTCATCGTGTCCACCATCATAATCGGAGCCAAATGGGGCGCAGTTGTCTCCAAATTGCCCCCTACAGAGTAAGTCGGCATTCTGAGGGTCGTAGATTACGTGAAAAATTAGTGCGCCGCCGGCGTCTGTCCAAATAGTTAGGTATTTATAGTCATTATCAATTGGCTCAAAGCTAACGACTTTAGAATCTTCAATATTCGCACAGATTGTATTTGATTCTCCAGTACCCTTGCTACTGGTAACTTCCCAGTTGTCGTCATCTTCTTTGTTATATAATTGCCACTCGAAAGAGATCTTGAAACATTTACGCCCATTTGTTATATCGTTATTGTCTTTCTTGAAGCCCATATTTTGCATGAAGCTGTCAATTTTTGTAATCGGTGAGCTATTGGTTACTTTAGCATCAGACTTTCCGAATCTATCGTATATCGTATCAGTAAAGCCGTCATGTCCGCCATTTACGAGATGGGCGCAATTTGTTTTACTATCACCATTTTCCGGCGTCCAGCCATTTGGGAGTCTAATCTTATTAACTGCAGGCTCATTTGGAAATAATTTCCTATACGAGAAGTCATTGTAATATTGACTAATAGAAATATTTCCATCTAGCTGATGGTAGTTGGGGTTCATTTCGACGCCATTGTCATTTGTTTTGGTACCCCAGCCGAAAATGCCGGTCTTATAGCTATCTTCCGTGCCTCCGTTTTTAAGACTATAGCATTGGCCTAGGCCTTGTAGATAGCTTTTCTTAACTATATTGTCTTTTGTGTCGGCGTAAGTTGTGTTTGGCGCAAAAAGCAATGCAAAGAAGCAAAATAGTGTCAGGAACGGTAAAAATTTGCATTTATTCTTCATTTATAACTCCTGAATTCTTTTTGTTATATCTATTGCAGTTTTTGCAATTCCGCTTTGTATTGTTTTTCTTTCTTGTCGCACTTTTGCCTGATAATTACGCATGTTATTTTGTAGTTTATTATATTCAGCCGTAGACTTTATTGCGTCGTTGCATGAAACAGTATTACTACTTGCATTTTGGCATCCAGATTGTTGGTAAAAATTTGCAGTTTCAAGATAGGACTGCGCTAATTTTTCTTCAGCTTCATAGAGTAAACCAAAAATATCTTGGTTTTCTAGTGAATTATAGTAATCAGAAATTGCTATCATTGAGTCTTCGTATCCTGATTCGAGATACAGATCGGCTACTTGTTTTTTTGAAGCGTATTTATTATTCTCGACTTCGAACTCCAAAGCCTTAAAACATTTTTCTAGTAAAATAATATTCTTAGCTAGTTCTTCGTCTTTTTCGAAAATTGTATTTTCTTTTTTGCTCATGAAGGAGTCTTTAAATTGTTGCCATCTTTGGTATTCGTTTCGAGACGAAGAATACTTATTTAGTATATTGCTGTATATATCTTCGTAATCTTTGCTTGTGTCTAACTGATATTCGCTTTCTTTTTCGGTAAGCATAAAGTTGGCGAGTGCATTCCAAGCGCTGATTGCATTCTTGTCTTTTTCGCTAAGTAATACTTCGCGAGACAATAATGATATAGTTAGGACTATTAAACATATTAGAATTAATGCTACTCCACCAATAATTCCGCCAATCAGAAGGCCTTTTTTACTTTTCTTTTTTTGCTCGGCTTCAGCGTTTAGAATAATATCTTGCTGCTGCATACTTTGCTGGAAGAATTCGGGAGCGTTCTGGCGAAGTGCGGATGGGTGCACAGCTGCTTGAGCAGCGATTTTATCGGCGCGAGAACGACCGCCAAAGGCGCGATTGATGGAGTTTTCTTTTTGGTTTTCGGGGTCAGGAATAGAAGAGATGGTAGATTGAGGAATATTCACGGCATTACCAATGCTTGGCGTAAAAATATTAGGCTGTTCAGCACCTAGGCCATTTCCAACTTGATGCCCATCCGTATCATTTGGATTCATAATCCTCCACTATGATTTTTATCATACAGTTTACGTTTAGATTATATACTATTTTGCGTGTTTTTTGTGATATTTCATGACTATTGGCACCCATGCAATCTGCACTAAAGCATTGAAAAACTCCAGCTTTAACAGTCGTAATATTTCCGAGAATATTAAATGGTGGATCCCGAGAAAAATGGAGAAAAGAAGACTTTACACTTCCGTATGGTAGTTTTATGGGATATAGAAGAGGCGCAGATGGGCGTCCAATGGCGACATTCAGAGTGTCGACGCAAACTTGCAGTTTACAGTAGATGGTGCTCTCAATAGTGGCGACCTAGCTCCGAATGGCAAGAAAGAAGCAGACTTATATTTCCAAGTACCAAAAGATGATGCTGAATTGACTCTTCATTATGAGTCTTCAATTTGGTCTGATAAAACAATAAATATTAAGCTATAACATCACTGCTCGCAAGCCAATACGAAAATTAGCGCAATTTCTTATTTTCTCACGGCTTCTACTCTACATACAACCGCAAGGCAGGGCTGTGAGATTTTTGTCTAAAATTGGTGCAAAGTTTCACTTAAAATATAGGCTGAAAAAACTGGTGCATATAGATATACTGTACAGGTACGTCTGACATAATTGGTGCATACGTTTTTCGTATATCACGCAAAAGAGTTAAGCGAAATAGCAAGCCGTGCGAAAGTTTTTCTTGTATCAAGGGTGACGTCATAAGACAAATGCCACTGAGGCAACGATCACAGCACAGGTTCACACTCTATTCGATAAATTCAATGCAGCCAAGGCTAAGGATATCGAAATCCGCAGTGCTTCTCTGTCAGCAGGTCTGTGCATGACTACTACAAAAGATGCCTACGAAGACTGCTATACGAAAGCAGACAAAGCTCTGTACTATGTAAAACAGAACGGGAAAGGCAATCTCTATTTCTATCACCAGTTAGAACAGAAACTCATCTCTGATTCTGCCATCAATAAAGATCTGACACTGATTGCACGCTCCCTGCACAGCAGCGGCGACTACTCCGGTGCACTGGATCTGGATTACCGCCAGTTTGCCAAGTTATACGAATACATCAACCGGCTTGGAAGCCGCCATCAGTATCCTTGTTATCTTGTCATGGTAACAATAGAAACTGCGCCGGAACAAATGACCTATATTGAAAATATTGAGGAAGCCATGGAATGCATGAAGCATTCGATCCATCAGAGTATCCGCTCCGTAGATATCTGCACCAGATACAGCTCCATGCAGTATCTGATCATACTCTTCAAACCAGATGAGAACTATATCCCGAAGATCATGAACCGTATCTTCGCAGAATACTACAAGCTGTACAAGAAACACAATTTCATACCTGGCTATGAATATCTCCGTATGATGGATAAACCGGCAGCTGAAGAGACTCGGCAAAGATAATTCTTACCATTCAAGAAGGTGCGCCTTACGGCGCACCTTTAATATTCCGGATATCATCATTTCCAAAAATATACAGATCCCCTTTCTGTACATACGTCCCACCGGCTTCCGTAAGAATTAATATCCCGGCGGAAATGTCCCACAGATTCAGATCCAGTTCCAGATACATCTTCGCTTTCCCCGATGCTACCAGACAGATATCAAGAGAAGACGGTCCGATCCGCTTCATATCCGATGCGATTGCATAATACTTCTGTACAATATCTAATATCTTCCCTGTCTTCCTCCTGTCATATGGCATTCCAAACACCACAATCCCTTCATCCGGTGGAAATGTCCTGACTCGCAGCTGTGTTACCATTCCTTTTTCCAGGATATAGCTTCCCTTTCCTTTACATGCGTAATACCAGATATCATCTTTAGGGTTATATACCACCCCTAAGAGAATATGATCCGGCTGTTCATATACGAGAGCTACAGACACTGCATACTGCAGACCATTGATAAAATTAGTCGTTCCATCAATCGGGTCAATAATCCAGTTAAACTTCTGCTCCAATTGTGCTTCCGTTTCCTCTGCGATCACCCCGGAACCCGGCACCAGCTGCTGAAACCGATCGATCAGTTCCTGTTCTATCTTCTTATCAACCGTTGTAACAAAATTACCCTGTCCCTTTTTTTCGATTGAATACGATGTACCTACATACTTATCCACCACATTTTTGATGATTGGAATCAGTGTCTTCTCACAAAATTCCAGTCCATACTCCATATGATCCATTATCTCTTACTTCCTTCTCTTTAATATATCCACATAAATTCACATTGCTCTGTCAAAAAAGAACTCAATTCTTCCAGATAGGAATTGCCCCCTATATAGTTGGTCTTTCCATCAAAAATTTTAACAGGCAAAAAGATCGATTCTGATATCCGATTCCTTTCCGAAGTTGAATCACCGATCAGAAACTGTATTGACAGACTGTTCTGTGTCTTGGCAGACAGGACGCCCTTGTATGTCTTTAACTTACGCACATTGCGGTTGCAGACAATATCCAACACCTTACTTCCAATACATATGCGGAATGTATATGCCGGAACAAACGGTGTCCTTTTGCTGACCGTCCCTTCTTTTGCCTGGCATTCCTTTATGCTTTCTACAAACAGTTCGATCAGATTCTCAATATCACTGAAATCCACTTCCCAGTACGTAGAACGGTTTGTAATATACTCGACCAGTTCGATATACTCTCTCCAGTGCATTCCTTCCCGATATGAAATGATCCGGTCCAGTGACCAGTTCTCAAGATAGAAATTATCACCGATCTCACCGATCTTATCAAGTATCGCCTCATTGCCGAAAAATTCTGAAAAAGCATATTCCAGTTCATCCGGACTCACTTCTTTCAGTCCATGTGTCAGATATAGCTGATGGATAAATGTATCCTCCGGTCGTATATCACTGGGGATCAGGGCTGCACAATTAAAAAAGTTCGTGAAAATAGAATTATAATATACATCTATCATTTTTTTCAATTCCCTGTGAAATGGCTTTTTTTCATCAAATATGCAATTCAGTACCGGATCCGGATGATCTTCTGACTTATCAACCACCACAAAATTACGGTAAAACGCTGACCGGCTGTATCCTTTCACATCCGACCTGCGTCCCGTCCCAATGATATGTGTCTGCAAAAACACAGACATTTCAATCTCCTTCAACGTTGATAAAAATTCTTTTTTCTGAACGACATCAAAATCAAAACATTCTGCCAGCATATCATTCGTCTCTTTGTTAAATGCCAGTGTTGTACACTGCTTCACGAGTTCCTGACTGTGTTTGTCTACCGGCGTCTCCCAGTTTTCCCGAATACAGTACATGGCGATCTCTGTACACAGCCGGTTCCATTCATCGACTGCATGGCGCATCGTAGAGTACTCCGGCAGCTCATCCACATATGGCGTCAATTCATGGTCGCCATACAAAAATACAATAATGCTTCCATTCTTCAGCAAATGTGCAAATGCATTCTGCTCCCGTTCCTTGTATTCGTGTGCAAAATATAATTTCTGCAGACTTTTGCTGTTAAGAATCGATGCCCTGTTTAAGATGATCTGTCTTGTATGCATCAACGCAAGATACAGATTCTTCATCTGATATGTCTCCAAAAACTGCTGGACGCATTCTGCTTCAAACCCATAATGCATAAACTGCCCCTTCATGTCTGAATCATCCGCAATAATCTCATCCGGCAGCCACTGGTTATCCAATGCAAAAGGAAATGCTGTCGAAGGAGCAAGGTCACTTGCATGTACCCGGTAAAAGCAATTCTCAGCAACATTATCATATACCTTCTCCGGCACCCCGGCCTCATAAATATATTCATTGCTTTTACGGAAATCAATCCCTTCCGTATACGTCATCTTACCATTCAATGCACGTATCAGCTCCTGCATTTTTGCAATACTGATCGTCCCTTTTGCATCAAGCTGGATAAACTGGATAACTTGCAGACACTCGATAATCTTCTTCACCTTGCCGTCACCGGTATCCGGAAACCACGATGGATGCACATTGCCAATGACTACAAACAACACATAAAAGTTCTCATCTTTTTCATTTCTGTCCAGTGCTTCCGATATTTCACGCAGTACTTCCATCCTCCGCACCGAATTCTTGGAAATCAATGCGATCATCATGTCTGCTGTCTGCAGTGCTTCATTGATATTATTGGCCCAGCTCTGACCAACCACTAATTTATCCACATCTATCCAGACATCATATCCCTGTCTGGTAAGAAACCTTGCAATTCCCTTTGCACACACGCTGTCCTGATGTGAATAACTGATAAAAACTCTCTTACCCATGCAGTTCCCTCCTAAAAAAGCTGACTTAATTATAAAGGAAATATCAGAGAATTTCCACCTCTTCAAATGCTTTCAAAAAAAGCCTGCTCAACTCGTCGCACATACAAAAATGGTGCCGGGAATAAATCCCGACACCATTTTACTTTTTATTCTTCTTAGCCTAACAGCAGTAAGCCGAATACCAATGTAAAGAGGGCTACTGTCTCTACGATACCGATTACGATAAAGTAGTTCGCTGTACCTTTTCCGGTTGCGCCAAGTGCATCAGCTGCTCCGGCTGCACACTTGCCCTGGAATAATGCGGAAAGTCCGATCGCAAGTCCGCAGAAAAGTCCAACGCCAAGTGCAAGTCCTGCGTCTGCTCCGCCATCTACTGCACTCTTGATAAAGTTCATAAGAAGGAATCCGTAGATTGTCTGTGTCAGAGGTGCTCCGGCAAATGCGATCATAATGAACGGTGCCGGTTTACCGCTTGCATAACACTTTTTCCATGCTCCTACTGCTGCCTGTCCTGCAAATCCTGCACCAAATGCTGATCCTGAAGCGGATAAACCAAGTGCAGCTGCCATTCCAATAAATGCTAAATTCATAATCTTTCTCCTTTATAAATACTATTTTTCAATCTTATCGTTTACTTTAAATGGTTCGTATGCGACTCCTGTCCATTCCAGACCTGCCTGGCCTGAGAACTCCAGCACATTCAGTCTGACACCGTGTACTACGACTGACAGGAAACACATGACAATGTTCAGTGCATGTCCGATCAATACAACCACAATACCAATGATGATAAGTGGTCCGTGGAATCCGGCTGCAATTCCGTTGAAGCTCTGAGAAATGGCAAGTCCTGCCATACCTACCGCAAACAGACGGATGTAACTCATAACGTTACCAAAACAGCTGATCGTATTTAAGAATACGGTAAATGCATCTGCGAGTCCTGCTTTAAGTCCCTGTGCAAATGTACGATCCGGTGCCATGCCGCCAAAGAGGACTACCAGCGCAAATGCTACGCCGATCAGTACAAAGATTGGTTTGATCGCCAGCTTCTCGCCGATTACCAGATAAAGTGCCAACAAATACATTGCAACAATCGCTACAAGCCATCCCAGGTCTGCCACCCAGCTCAGATCTTTGTTAGAAAGCTTCTTCTTGATCGAGATCAGACTTCCCAGTGCCATCTGAATTGCTCCGATGGAAAATGAGAACTTCATGATCGTGTTCTGCTGCGTAAGAGCAGTCACGCCAAAGTACCCCGGATAGTTTGCAAAATCAGGAATTACCAGTGCCCTCAGGAACGGAACATTCATTGCCGATTCCAGACCAAACCAGGTTCCGGTTATCGCACCCCATATGATCGTCACGATCGATAATACAAATAGCAAATAAACTGCATTATTAAATTTCTTTGATTTCGCTGCATATGCAATGGTTCCGATAAGAATCAGGCATCCATAACCTGCATCTCCAATAATCATCGCAAAGAACAGTGTAAAGAACAGGAAGAACCAAAGGGAAATATCCGGTTCTCTGTATCCTGGAAGAATACCAAGTATATCAAATACCGGTTTGATCAGTCTGGATACTTTACCGTATTTCACTTTTGTAGGAATCTGCATATCATCCTCAGCTACATCTTCCTGCGCCCATGCCCAGCCATTTTCCTTCGCAGCTGCTTTGAATCTCGAAAGATCCTCTTCCGGAAGATATCCGGAGATCCATACAAAATCCTCATCGCTTTCTGCGGTCTCGCTTGCAGATGAATAATTCTCCGCATTCTGGGCTTTCAACATCTGAACCTGAAAGCTTGACTCATACACTGCTGCTTTCTTAAAGACTTCATCACACTCAGCAATCTGCTTCTGACTGTCTTCTATCTCTTTTGTCAGTTCATCGATTCCCTTTTCCGGAATTGCGAACTCTGCCGCAGGTATGGTCGCCGGCAGGCTTCCTATTACAGCAACGGTATCCATCTTGTCAATCGATGCCAGCCGGACCATCTGTACATTTTCATCCTGCACTGCCATCTCATACTCACGCTTACCTAATCGGTAAAAATGAAGATCATACCCTGCTTCTTTTAATTGTTTTAATTCAGCCGGAGAGAACTCACCCCAGGCTTTGATTCGTTCGATCTCTGCATTGGCTGCACTGATATCCTGAACCAGCGTGGACTTCTTATCCAACGCATTCAGTACCCCCTGATACATTTCCTCAAATTCTTTGTCAGAAAGAACAGGTGCACTGTTTTTGTTCTTTGATTTCTTATCAGGTGCATAATCCAGCAGTTCCGTCGCCGTCTTGGAAAGTGTTGTAAATCTTTCCGTCGCCGCACGTGCCGGACTCTTCTTTTCTGCCAGATGCAGAAGTCCGAGATTACGAAGTCCTTCGAGCATCTCGTCTTTTCTGGAGACGGATGACACGACATAGACCATTTGCATCTTTTCTATCATTGTGCCGCCTCCGTTAATTTTTTCTTTGAAATCTTTCCGCGTACAACTGCCGCTGTCTGCTGATCTCCGAGGAATACACCGATCACACGGATATTCTCCTTGGCTTCCGGAATCTTGACCTTCTCAAACAGATTCACTCGCTGTGAGGTAGAACGAAGTTCCTTCTCAAGGAGTCCCTCCTGCTTGCGGAGCGTCGATACCAGAGCATCCAGACGGGCAATCTCGCGAAGCTTTATAATCGCAGTATCAACCCACAAAGGATAGTCGTCAACGTCATAGCTGATATCTTTGAATGTCAGCTCCTGAAATGCAGGAACTGTCACGCCGGCGATATTCTCATTCTTACAGATAACGGTATCCGGCTGCACCAGGTAATCAAGCTTCATGTCCTCATCGAAGATTTCATTCTCCGCGAACACTGCTACCCAGTCATCCAGATCTCCGATCATCTGAGCACGTTCGACTTCCTTCTCATCCAGTTCAGCCTTGGTCTTCATGATCACTGACTGCAGCTGCTGCTTCTTAAGCTGCAGTGTCGGAAGATAACGCTGATACTGTTTCAGGCGGTCTTTCTGCACCTTCTGCTCATTTTTAGTAAGTTTGATAGCCATTAGCTGCTCCTTTTATTTTAATGCATCCTTATCCGGCCATCTCTCCTGCAGAAGACTTGTCTTCAAACCGGTCTCATTTGGCTCAAAGCACTCTGCAAGGATCTCCCAGCCAAGATCAAGTGCATCTTCAAGTGGAATGTTCACACTAAGATCCATTAATTTCGTCTCAAATAACTCGCCGTACTTCAGAAGCTTCTCATCCCATTCACTCATCAGGAATCCCATGGATTTCTTCTCAAGTGCTTCCTTATACTGAGAATACAGACGGATCATACCATCCATCAGTGCACGGTGGTCATCTCTCGTCTTACCATTTACATTCTGTTTCAGACGTGACAGAGATCCAAACGGTTCAATGTGTCCATTCTTCAGATAATACTGACCTTCTGTAATATAACCTGTATTATCAGGTACCGGGTGCGTAACATCATCACCAGGCATCGTCGTAACACCAAGGATCGTGATAGAACCGGCTCCCTCGATATCAACGGCCTTCTCATAACGGGATGCAAGACAGCTGTACAGGTCTCCAGGATAACCTCGGTTCGAAGGTACCTGTTCCATAGTGATCGCCATTTCCTTCTGTGCATCTGCGTAGTTCGTCATATCGGTAAGAAGTACCAGTACTTTCTTACCGTTAAGCGCAAACTGCTCTGCAACAGCAAGTGCCATATCCGGCACCAGCGTACACTCTACGGTCGGGTCAGACGCGGTATGGATAAACATAACCGTATGGCTCATAGCACCACCTTTTTCCAGTGTATCACGGAATGCAAGGTAATCGTCATATTTCAGTCCCATACCTCCAAGTACGATCACGTCTACTTCCGCCTGCAACGCAATACGCGAAAGCAGTGCATTGTAAGGTTCTCCGGAAATAGAGAAGATCGGAAGCTTCTGGCTCTCTACCAGTGTATTGAACACATCGATCATCGGAATACCGGTACGGATCATATTCTTTGGAAGAATACGCTTCGCCGGGTTAAATGACGGTCCGCCGATCGGAATCATGTTCTCAGTAAGTGCCGGGCCGTGGTCTCTCGGTACACCGGCTCCGTCAAATACACGTCCGAGCAGGTGATCTGAGAAGGATACCATCATCGGTCGTCCAAGGAAGCGTACCGGATCGCTGGTTCCTACACCCTGCGCACCTGCAAATACCTGCAGAGATACCACATCTTTATCAAGTTTAATTACGTTCGCATAACTGTCGCCTACCAGAGCCAGGTCGCCAAGGCGCACATCCTTCGCTCTGACAGTAACAACGTTACCGACGATTGATTCAATTTTTGTATATACTTTCTGCACGCTAACATCCTCCTACTCAACAGCTTTTGATTTGTAGAATTCTGAGATTTTCTTTTCCTGTGCGTAGAATTCCGGTGATTCGAATTCTGTACCATGCCAGTCAAGGAACTCCTGTCTCAACTGATTGAAGAAACCTCGGATCTCGTTTTTGTCATCCAGATCATAGGATGCCATCAATGCATCGTAAAGGACGCCAAACTCTTCCCGCTGTCTGTCCGGAGAGCATGCCGCATCAATCGGATCGAATGAGTTCTGCTGCAGATATACGGAATCAAGAAGCTCACCCTTCTGATAAATGATGTAATCTTCTGCGGAAGTTCCTTCCTCACCAACAACCTTCATCATCTGGTTGATCTCGTTTCCTCTGTGCAGAATAGAACGTGCTTCCTCCACACGAGCCATATCTACAACTCCATCGTATTTGGACCATGAATCCATCGGATGGATCGCAGGGTACTTACGTGCATCGGAACGCTCTCTGGAAAGTCCGTGGAATGCACCGACTACCTTCAGTGTTGCCTGTGTTACAGGCTCTTCAAAGTTACCACCGGCAGGTGATACGGTACCACCGATCGTAACGGATGCAATCTTGCCATCCTTAAGTCTTACCTTACCGGCACGCTCATAAAACGATGCGATCGTAGACTCCAGATATGCCGGGAATGCCTCTTCACCAGGAATCTCTTCCAGACGTCCTGACATCTCACGCATGGCCTGTGCCCAACGGCTGGTAGAGTCTGCAAGAAGAAGTACATCCAGTCCCATCTGTCTGTAATACTCAGCCAGTGTTACAGCCGTGTAGCAGGAAGCCTCTCTGGCAGCTACCGGCATAGAAGATGTGTTACAGATAATGATGGTTCTCTCCATCAGAGATCTTCCGGTCTTCGGGTCTTCCAGTTCCGGGAACTCTTTTAAGATCTCTACGACCTCACCGGCACGCTCTCCACAAGCTGCCACGATAACAATATCTGCCTCACCATTCTTAGCTTCCATGTGCTGAAGTACGGTCTTACCTGCTCCAAAAGGTCCAGGTACACAGAATGTTCCGCCCTTCGCTACCGGAAGGAACGAATCGATACAACGGATCTGTGTTACCAGAGGCTCGTCCGGGCGAAGTCTCTCTTCGTAGCACTTAACAGCCTTTTTGATCGGCTGGGTAATAACCATGCTGAGTTCTTTTTCTTCTCCATTGCCATTTTCAATGACACAAATTGTCGCTCTTACATGATAAGAGCCTTTTTCTTTGATTGATTTAACTTTCCAGTCACTGCCTTTCAGCGTGAATGGAACCATAATCTCATGTGTAAATAATCCTTCAGGAACACTGCCGATTGAATCTCCTGCTTCTACAGCATCTCCCACTTTTACAGATGGTGTAAATTCCCATTCTCTGTCCGGAATCGGATCAAGATATACACCTCTCTCAAGGAAGAAACCACACTGCTCTGCAAGATCCGGCAATGGATTCTGAAGTCCGTCAAATACCTGGGTCAACAGACCTGGTCCGAGTTCTACGCTCATCAGTTCACCGGTGAATTCTACCGGATCTCCAACCTTGATACCGTTGGACATCTCGTAGATCTGCATGCTGGCAACACCGTTGTTAATACGGATAACCTCTCCTTTCAGACGTTTTCCATCAACAAGGATATAACCCACTTCATTCTTATGAACTGAACCATTAAAGCTGACATTCGCCAGGTTTCCATTAATACCAGTTACATATCCTGTTACTGTTTCCATCAAATTCTCTCCTGTTATAAGCTATAGACGCGCTGCTGCACCTGATCAAAAAGACGTTTGAATTCCTTCTGTCCCTTTGACTGAACAAAACAGCTCTGACGCTCAAGCAATTTTAGTTTAATCGCATACCCGAATAAATATCTGTCATCGAAAGTATGCAGGCCTACCAATGAATCAAGATTATCAAATTCGCACTCCAGCAGGATCTTCTCTGCCTCCAGCGGATTCTTCGCAGCCATTGCAGCTCCAGCAACCTGTGCGATCACCGAATCCTTATCATAGGATGTCAGATACGGTCTTCCCAGACTCACGCTCCTCTGATAATTAAGCTCACCCATAAGATTCTTATAAAAAGCTGACCACTCTTTTAACAACGGTCCCTCTTCAGACGAAAGGGTGAGATTCTTCAACAATTCATACTTTGATTCACTTACATTTGACTGGCACATGTCAAGAAACTCATCGTAAGTCATCGGCATGTCACCATCTGTTCTCAGGTCCGGCAGGCTGGATATCAAATAATAATATGAAGCCATAAGCACCTCCTGCTAGAAATCAAGATTTCTGAAATATGGCATCAGCATCTGCATGATCTCTTCGTCAGAACAGTCGAAATAACCCGAACCATCTTTAGCTGCCAGGCGGAATCCCGCACGCACACTCTTGGTCGGTTTAATCTCAAGACCATTCTTAATTTCTTCTGCAAGTTCTGCTTTGAGCGAATCACTCACCTCAGCAACTTCAACGGAATAATTCTGTACATCTTCATCTGCCACAACAGCCTGGATCAGCTTGCCAAGTGCAGCATCTGAAAGGTTATTCTTAATCTTTGCAGAAAGGATCTTTTCAAATTCAGCCTGGACCTCATTCTTAAATGCAAGCATAGCATCGCGCTTTGCCTGCTCAGCACTAAGTGCTGCACTCTCTTTCAGAATGTTGATCTCTTTTTCTGAAGTCTCCTGAATATTCTTAGCCTCAGCCTTCGCATCCGCAATAATCATTTCAGCCTTTTTCTTAGCTTCTGAAATAATTGCTTCTGCTTCCGCATTCGCCGCATCAATGCCGTCCTTGCGGATTGACGAAACTAAGTCTTGAATCTGTAACTCCATAATTTCACTTCCCTTCATTTTTCAATTGTACTATTTAAGAAACAATTCACGTTTAATTATAATACATACTTCTTCTATAAACAAGAATTATTTCCAAGCATTCTGACACATTTAATATTTTGTCCATATTTTGGAAAATTGTCTAACAATTGCCGTTTTCCATCTTGTTAGTTTCTCCTGTTTTTGTCATTCAAATTCATGTTCACCCCATTTCCGATTTATTTTCATGGATTTAGAATTCCGCAAAAAAAATGCTTGACATTTGAAATAGCAGGTCTATAATAATTTTTTGTAAAAAAGAATATCGTTCACCGAAATTCATTGATGAGAACAACGCCTTGTTTATCGCTCATTCACAGAGAGCCTGCGGCTGGTGGAAGCAGGTAATGGCAAAATAAGGATATCCTCTCTAAGAAGCGGGTTGAAAGTAATATCAGTAGACCTCGCCGTCATCCCACGTTACAGGGAACGCGTATATTAGTACGTAAGAAAGTGCTGCAGAAGTATTTCTGCAGAATCAGGGTGGTAACGCGGATAGATTTCGTCCCTTTTCAGATTGTTCTGAGAAGGGATTTTTTATTTCTTTCATATCGAATCCGGTGAGCAGTAATTATCAAAAGGAGGAAATACTTAATGAAAGCATTACAGAAAGCAAGCAAATTTTTATCAGACTACACCTCGGTCGTCGTAATCGCAATCGCAGTAGTCACATTTTTCCTTCCATCTATGATGGGATGGGTGAATCTGGCACTATTCACGGATATGGTGGCAAATAAATTCACCTGCCAGTCTATTATCATCGGAATCATCATGTTCAGCATGGGGCTTACCCTTACAACAGAAGACTTTAAAATTCTGGCACAACGTCCATTTGACATCTGCGTCGGCGCGATTGCCCAGTACCTGATCATGCCATTCCTGGCATTTGCAATTTCAAAAGCATTAAATCTGCCAGACGGAATCGCACTTGGACTGATTCTCGTAGGATGCTGTCCTGGCGGCGTATCTTCAAATATCATGTCATATCTGTGCGGCGGCGATGTAGCATTCTCCGTAGGAATGACAACCGTATCCACATTGCTTTCACCAGTCATGACTCCGCTGTTAGTATCTTTCCTGGCAAGTGGTACACAGATTACGATCAAAGGTCTTCCAATGTTCGTATCTATCATCGAAACGGTAATCCTTCCTGTAGGTGTCGGATTCTTATTAAATTATCTTCTCGGAAAGAAACAGACATTCCGCGAACTTCAACAGGTAATGCCTGGAATCGCAGTTCTTGGTCTTGCATGTGTAGTAGGAGGCGTTGTATCCTCACAGGGAGCTAAATTCTTCCAGTCAGGTGTTGTAATCTTTGTTGCTGTACTGCTTCACAATGGATTCGGATATCTGTTGGGATACGGAGCCGGAAAACTGGTTGGAATGAACACATCAAAGAAGAGAACCATCTCCATCGAAGTTGGTATGCAGAATGCAGGTCTGGCAACAAACCTCGCAACAACAACCGCACAGTTTGCATCCACACCGGAATCCGCAATCATCTGCGCTGTATCCTGCACATGGCACTCCATCTCAGGAACCTTACTTGCCGGAATGTTTGCAATGCATGATAAACACAAAGAGAAAGCTGCTGAAAACGTAACAGTTGTAGCACACTAATTCAAGAATGCCTTTGCAATCCTGCCGGAGGCTATATCAGCTGGGGGATTGACTCCCATCTGATATATCTATTATAAAGAAGGCTCTCAGTGCAATCTGAGCATTGAGAGCCTTCTTGTCTACTATACTTATATAACTAATCTGTTAATTCTTCACATCTTTCCGTCGGATAGATTACTCCTTCTTTCATAACAAAAGCACAATCTAACAACGCATATGGATCTGTCATCAAATCTCTTTTCCATGCAGCTATATCTGCATATTTGCCAATTTCCAACGTACCAATCTTATCCTCTAACTGAAGAATCTCTGCATTCACTTTTGTCGCAGCATGCAAGGTACGGAATGTTCCCATTCCACTCTCCATCCATGCTTTGAATTCATAACCACTTTCATAATTCTGATGTGTAGCAACCATATCTGTACCATAACCCAATTTACATTTACAGTTTTTAATTACTTCACGTCCGGCCTGCAGCGCATCCTTATAATACTCAAGCTTAATCCTGTATTCCTCCTGTTTTGTCTGAATCATAACCGGATCATAATGTACCGCTTCTTCATACGGGCAAAATGTAGGAACAACATATACATCATTATCTACTATCATCTGCGCTGTTTCTTCATCCATTAACGAACAATGTTCCATTCCGTCAATTCCAAACTTAATAAGCTTCTGCATATGATCCACACTATACACATGTGCCGTTACCGTTTTCCCCCACTCATGCGCTGTATCCATGACTGCTTTCAGTTCTTCATCATTTAACTGCTGCTGTGATGGATTATCATAAGGGGTAAAGAAACCTCCTGTTGCCATGATTTTTATAAAATCTGCACCATACTTGATTTCTTCTCTGACTGCATTTACAAAAAAGTCCTTTCCCGCTCCAAGCGACAGTCTTATATTTTGCGCTATATTAGACAGTTCTGGGTTTCTTGCAAATCCCTGTGAAAGGTCTCCGTGGCTTCCTGCCCCACACAAAAATCTAGGCGCAGCAACAATTCTTGACCCCGTAATGTAGCCCTTTTCTATTGCACGCTTCACATCCAGAACTCCAAATCCATTGGAAGTAATTCCTCCCGGATGTCTGACTGTCGTAAAGCCTCTGGACAATGTCTTCTGCGCAGTTCGGATGATCGCAATGGTTTTTGCTTCTTCCGAAGTCGTGTATACCTCTTCTCTGATTGTATGCCAGTCTATATAATCCATATGCATATGCGCATCAATCATTCCCGGAGTGACTGTTGCATCTGAAAGGTCGATAACTTCTGCCGTTTCCGGCTGTGGAATATCCCTTCCTATTGCTTCAATCTTTTTATTCTTAACCAGAATTTTGTATCCTTCTTTGAATTCCTCATCAATTCCATTATAAAGCTTTCCACAAATAATATATGTATACTTATCCATATTCTACTCCTTTCACAATTCTACTTGCATTCTTTGTGCTTCTCTTTTTTATAATCCAATATATATATCACTACCGATACCGCAATTGCTATCAGCATGTAATATGCGCTGTTTACTGCTGTGCAATAACAGAAAAACAGACAGATTGCCAATGGAGCAAGAAAATACAGAAACTGCTTTTTCCCTTTCAGTACAGTTTGTGCAACAAGCCCTCCAAACAATGCCGGAACCACATAATCAAATGCAGGCTTGATCACCGGCGATTCCAAAACCGGAGCAAGAGGAGTTGCAATCACTACGCCTAACGCTACTATTACAACGGTTGTAATAACAGATGCTCCACATGCAATAATAGCCATCGTATGACATTCATCTGTATTTGGCTTAATACCCAAAGAATTGATCGTTCCGATTGTTGCAGGCATTCTAAGATTCGTAACATTTCCCGTAATATAAGATATATACAAGGCACCAGGTCCCATAACCGACATATATCCAATCGTCTCTGCCGGCCAATATGGTGCCATAAATAGAATAACTGCTACAAATCCCGGCCATAGTGCTTTAAAATCAGGCCATATTCCATACACACAGCTAATGGCCACCGGAAATGCCGACATCGCCACCAGTAACAGTAAACTGGATGCAATGCCAAATCTATGTATCCACTTAGAATATCCATTATCTACCATATTCCCACGTCCTTTCTTTAAAAGATAATGCACGCTGCTACCATCGCAACCACCATACTTATGGTCATTAGATAATCTGACAGCCAATTTGCTTTTGGTCTCTTATTATGAATCCATACCATCAATGCCCCAACAGCAAAACTAATGCCGAAGACAACCCCTTTTGTAGACATTGCACTAAATCCATAAGAAACCGATACATATGCCATAACACCGGCAAGACATCCTGCACCAATTGACAGCACCAATTTCATATCAATCTTTTCCGCCTTTTCATACAGCATAGAAATAGGTTTAATCGCAAGGGATGACCAAAGTACACATGCACTTCCTCCAACTGTCATTACCCATGCTGCTGCAACCCATCCGATCGCACTGTAATCATTCAGCTTCAGCGTCTCTCCCACACATTCCAAAGCTGTCGTTGCTGCATACGTTTCGTAATATGCAGATCCAATAATCGACAATCTTAACCACGGAAGCGGAACGCCCAGCAATGGCATCAGCGAGATTAACACAAGAAGAACCGGAAGCGTCGGCATAATACTAATCGTAATCCCTGTTGTCAGTCCTTTCTTTATCTGCGCAGGCTGAAGACCTAATTCCAGTGCATGCTTCCATGCTTTTTTCATGAATATCAGACATTGCACAATAACAGCTAACAACAAGGCTCCTACCCATAGATACATCCAAATAGCATTGCATATCTTTGTATATAGCATATAATCCCTCCATTCTTCCAAAACCGCAGTTTGTTGTTTGTTATAATATTAACTGTTTTCATTGATAATGTCAACCTTCTTATCAGTTTTCTTACTTTTTATTCGTTAATTCTCTTTCTTTTATAGTATATATTCTTATTTTATCACACTTTTTCCAGGCTTTTTATACTCATACCACGGTCTGTTTTTAGGCAGCTTATCGCAAAAAAAAGATTGCAGCTTATTTTCACTGCAATCTTTTCTCTGATTTTCAAATCATCCTCATAAATTCAATATACAAATTAAAGTTTCGGCTTCCATAATACCCCAATGAGAAAGAACCATTCTGTACACACCAGTCCATTATAATCCCCCGTTCCAACAATAAGACATCGTGCGTCAGTTCGTCTGCCGAAATGTCTGCCCGAATTTCGCCCTTCTCCTGACCCTCTTTTATTATTTCTTTTACAATCTTTATATAATACCGGTTTGGATTCAAAAAACAGTCCTGACTCTTTTTAGCTAGCTGCGATTGATACAATGCCGCCAGTAATTCTGCTGATACATTTACCTCAATAAAATATGAAACATACTGGCTTAATTGTTTTAATTTTACCAAACTCTCCTGATTCTGATCCATATTTTCATAGAACTTTTCATACTCCCGATCGAAAACAGAATACAAGGAATTCAGCAAATCTTCTTTTGCTTTAAAATAATAATAAAATCCACCCTTCGAAGTTCCCACTTCCCTGATAATATCATTTACCGTAGTATTCTCATACCCATTTTTATAAAACAATTCCCAGGCTGTATCTATAATTTTCTGTCTTAAGTCTACACCATTTTTCATTTTCGCCATTTTGTGCCTCACATTGTAACCATATAGTTCTAGTATACACAAAAAAGTGATAAAATTCAAAATAATTATCGTATAGCTTTACCCCTTCCGGTAACTGAGCTTATACATCACTCACCCTCCTGCACTTCCAATCCGGTCGCAGTTCCTCCATTTTCCTCTGCAACTCTTCTGCAAAGCTTTTCAAAATCTGCAATCGCATCTTCTGATCCCATCATCCACAGAACGTCTCCTGCTTCGATCAAAGTCCCCGCTGTTGGAAGTTCAAGAATCTTACTATACGGCGTCTTCAATCCCACGATCATCAGGTGATAACGATCCTGAATCCTCGACTCACGGATCAGCATATTACAAAATGTGTCTGTCTCCAACACACGATATTCAATGCAGCTTAACGGTGATTGCTTCTCTGCGTCTCCGTATCCCATGAAATCTTTCAGCGACATCACAGAATATTTGCTTCCCACATCCTGATAATCCCGGAATCTGTCCAGCGCTTTTGCAACTCCAACCGCAAACACACGGTCGCCGCCATACACATGCACGCTTCCGCCCGGAACCAGAATAATCTCCGTCTTTCTCTCTATTTTAATAATGAATACATTCTGTCTGCGTCCCCAGTATAATTCCATAAGTGTCTTGCCCGCATATTCCGCATCCTTCGGAACTACAAACGACATAACCTTATAATCATTTTCAAAACTGTCTACAAAGCCCGGCATTGTGATCATTGAATTCGATTCTGACATACTCGCAAATAAAAATGCTGCTCTGGTAAGTGTAGAATATTCTTTTCTCGCTCTGTAATCCTTCAGATATAATCCTGCGCCAGCCAGCATCCATACTACGAATATGAGAATCGCCCCGCCGCCCATATACACCGGCTGTCCCGGTATAAACAGCAAAATAAATAAACCTGTCATGCAGATTGCCGCGAACCATGCCATAGGAAGCCCACCCGGAATCCGATACGGTCTCTTCAATGCCGGCTCTTTCTTTCTGAGAATGATCAGGCAAAATGCCGTAATCATCCAACTTGCGACATATCCTGCTGCTGAAAAACTTGTCAACGCACCAATCAGACCACTTCCGAGAAATGGACCCATCAACGATGCTACCAGACTGACTTTTAATGCATTGACCGGTGTCTTATATACGGGATGCTGTCTGGATAAACTAAACGGAACAATGCTGACTCTCGCCATCGCCATAAGAATCTGTGAAGATGCCATCATGAAACCATTCCATGTTGTAAGCAGACCACAGATAGCACCAATCAATATAGTTACATACAATATATTACCAACGCTGCCCGGATAAAGTGTGCGGAACATCCTGGCTGCAGACGGATTAGAAAACTGGATGAATTCCTTCCACGGAAGAGCTCCTCCTAATGTAAAAAGAAGTAATGCATAAAACAAGCACGACAAAACAACCGTAATTACAACTGTTTTGCCTACTCCCTTCGTATCTCCTCCTGCACTTTCTATTCCCTGCGGAATTGTCTCAAACCCAGCAAGAAAAAACGGTACGGATGCCAAAATAGATGCCATACCTCCGAGAAACGAATGATGACTTCCCACTCCTGTATTCTCGTAAAATGGCTCCAGGTTATGCACATTGAATTTCATTGCCGCACAGATCATCGCCAGGATACCTGCCCCCACTAATGCCATACACAATACTTTCTGTAAGGTTGCCGATGATGCCACTCCTTTTCTGTTAATCATATAAAGAAGAATGGAAATAGCCGTTCCAAGAATAATATGACCGATGTAAATATCTGCGCCAGCCAAAGTATATAATGGTATTCCCGCTTTCAGGATCGGAAAGACAATACTCAGAATATCTACCACATAGATAGCTTCCCACGGAATGATCGTGATAAACGCTCCAAATGCCGCCCATCCTGATATAAACGCAATCCTGTCACCAAATGCCCGGAACGCATACGCCATACCTCCTCCGGATACCGGAAGTATCGTACATAGTTCGCAGTAGCAAAGGGCAATCGGTACCATAAGAATCATCGCCACCATATAGCCTGCTGCTGCAGGCAGCGGACCTCCGCTGCTGTTCATCCAGCTGTTAATTGAAACCGCCCAGCCAACACCTACGATCGCACCAAAACCAATACAGAAAAAGTCAACTGCGGATACACCTTTCTCCTTTTTCATTCTCTCGTCCCTCCTTTTTCTAACTCACGCTACCTCCTTTTATCCCACTTTGTATCACATTAAAGTCATTATATTCCTTCGTCCATCTTTTAACAATGTATTTTCATAAACTCATTATACGACTTACTTATTTCAAAATTCGATGTTCTTATGTGTCCTATCACAAAACTCCTGTATTTGAAAAAGATGCGCTATCCAAACATGCCAAAAAAGCCTCTCATCCCGGCACAACGCCGACATAAGAGGCTTTCTCTTCTCTGTATTAAATATATTTTTTCAATATCTCATTCATCCGATCAAACTGTTCTTCCATCTCTTTCACCAGTCGGAACTGCGTTCTCGCACGTACCAGGTTGTGCTCCGGATAAGCCGTTTTAAAATATACATCTCCCTGCAGATAATCTGCCAGGAAACGCATACCGCACTCCAGCGTCATAAGTCTAGCGCCCCATGGAAGACTCGCGATCTCAGCCGGTGTCAATACATCCTTTGCCATCTCCAGATATCCCTTGGTATAAATATCGTAAAGGTTGATATCAAAATGTACTTTATCCAGATCCGGCTCATCCTCTTCCGCCGTAGACGCACCGAATCGAATGGAATCACCAAAATCATTAGCTGCAAGGCCCGGCATGATCGTATCCAGGTCAATAATGCATAATCCTTCATCTGTATCTGCATCAAACAGAATATTATTCAGCTTGGTATCGTTATGCGTTACACGAAGCGGAAGCTTTCCTTCCTCCAGCTGCTTCATCAGTACGCCGCAGTCGTCTTCACGTGAAAGCACAAATTCAATCTCCGGCTTACACTTGCGCGCTCTGTTCTTCACATCTTTGCGCTGTGCATCCTTAAAATCTCTGAGACGTTTTACCGTATCGTGGAACTGTGGAATGGTCTCATACAGACTCTCTGCCGGATAATCACCCAACTGCTTCAGAAAATGTCCGAAGCTTAATGCTGACTGATAGAACTGCTCCGGTCTCTCCACCTGCTGATGGCAAATGGAATTCGCCACATAATGCAGGCATCGCCACGGCTGTCCGTTATCATCCTCAAAGTAGGTCTCGCCGGATTTGGTCTTAATGTAAGACAATGCCTCGCGATCCAGATCTCCGCCTTCTTGACGGATGATATTACGCAGATATTCGGTTACGCCAAAGATATTGTCCATAACCTGATCCGGATTCTTAAATACATTTACATTAATACGCTGAAGCACGTATAACGGCACATCGTTGCCATTCTGATCCGGCATATACACCGCATATGTCTCATTGATATGTCCTTCACCAAACGGCTTCACATAGCTGCACAGTGGTCCAAAGCCAAATGCATACACTGCATCTTCCAGACTCCGGCTGTCCACACCTTCGATCTTTCTTCTTGTAGAGAAGATGACCTCTCCTGCTTCTACTTTGCGTCCGGATTCAATCGTACAATTTGCTTTGACCACACTGCCAAGTCCGACATGCGCGCCCGCACATACAACGGAATTATGATCTACAACCGCGCCGCTGTTCACCAGTGCCGCGCGTTCAATCTTTGTATTCGTATTCACTACCGATCTCTGCATGATAAAACAGCCTGGCTCCAGAGTCACACTCGGACTTACCACAGCTGACGGATGCACAATCGCAGGAACTTCATATCCCTCTTCCAGCAATTTATCCGTCCAGAACAGACGCGTCTTATTATTGCCAAATGCAGCAACCGCAACCGGATAGTCCTCGTGCTTAATCACATAATCACAGCACATACCGATCACATCGTCTTCCTTTACCATATCATCCAGAAATACTATCTCTTCGTATCCCAGTGCCTGTGCGGTCTCCTTGATCATATGACCAAAGCCGCCGGCTCCAAGGATTAATAAACTCTTCATATGTCTTGCTCCTATTTAATCCTGCCATGCAGCTCCTGCAGGGATGCAATCTTGCCGCCGTCATGATTATTGACTGCATGGATTCCTGTTGCCGCTGCCATAGCCGCTGCCATTGTCGTGCAGTACGGAATCCTTCCCTTAATCGCAGCTTTTCTCAGGTAGCTGTCATCATATACACTGTCTTTTCCAACCGGTGAGTTCACGATGATATCCACCTTTCCATTCGTGATCTCGTCGAGTACATTCGGGCGTCCCTCACACAGCTTCTTTACTTTTTCAGCCGGAATGCCAGCTTCATTAATCAGCTGACATGTGCCTTCTGTTGCAATGATGCGGAAATTATTCTCATGGAACAGTTTCGCAACCTCTACAACTTCTGCCTTATCTTTGCGGTTTACAGAGATCAGCACAGTTCCTGACAGCGGAAGTTTGGACTGAACTGCTTCCTGTGCCTTGTAAAATGCCTCTCCGTATGATTCAGAAAGTCCCAGTACTTCTCCGGTAGATCGCATCTCCGGTCCTAACAGCGGGTCTACTTCCGGGAACATGTTGAATGGGAATGCTGCCTCTTTTACTCCGTAATATGGAATCACTTTCTCTTCCAGTGCAGGTACCGGGCTCTCCTTACCGGTCAGCTCACGCGTAATGATCTCCGTTGCGATCGGCACCATACGCACATTACAAACCTTTGACACAAGCGGTACGGTACGGGATGCTCTCGGGTTCGCCTCAAGCACAAATACCTTGCCATTCTCGATGGCGTACTGCATATTCATCAATCCCTGTACATGCATTTCTTCTGCGATCTTTCTTGTATATTCCTTAATGGTCTCCACATTTTCCCTGGAAATGTGTACCGATGGGATTACACATGCAGAGTCTCCGGAATGTACACCTGCTAGCTCGATATGCTCCATAACCGCCGGTACAAATGCGTTGGTTCCATCACAGATCGCGTCAGACTCACACTCCAGTGCATGATTCAGGAAACGGTCAATCAGGATTGGACGGTCAGGTGTTACACCAACTGCTGCCTTCATGTAGTCAGCCATTGCCACATCATCGTAGACTACTTCCATTCCACGTCCGCCAAGTACGTAAGATGGGCGAACCATAACCGGATAACCGATCTTGCCTGCGATCTCTACTGCCTCTTCTACGGTTGTGGCCATTCCCGCTTCCGGCATCGGAATCTCCAGCTTATCCATCATTGCACGGAACTGATCTCTGTCCTCTGCAAGATCGATAACAGACGGTGAGGTTCCAAGAATACGAACACCATTCTTCTCCAGATCTGCTGCCAGATTCAGCGGTGTCTGTCCACCGAACTGTGCGATCACGCCAAGCGGTTTTTCCTTTTCATAAATGCTCAACACATCTTCCAGTGTCAGCGGCTCGAAGTATAGCTTGTCAGAAGTATCGTAGTCTGTAGAAACCGTCTCCGGGTTACAGTTCACGATAATCGTCTCAAATCCAAGCTTCTTAAGCGCCATTGCCGCATGTACACAACAATAATCAAACTCAATACCCTGACCGATACGGTTCGGTCCACCGCCAAGGATCATAATCTTACGGTTATCAGATACCGGATTGGCATCCTCTGCATTATATGTAGAATAGTAATATGCACTGTCCTTCGTACCGCTTACATGTACACCTTCCCACGCCTCTACGACACCAAGTGCTTTTCTCTTATTGCGGATATCAGCTTCCGGAACTTCCAGGATCTGGCTGAGGTATTTGTCAGAGAATCCGTCTTTCTTAGCCTGTGTCAGTGCTTCGTCTGATGGCAGAGTCCCTTTGGATTCCATCAATGCATTTTCTTCCTCCACCAGTTCCTTCATCTGCTCCAGGAAGTAATGTTTTATTTTTGTGATCTCATGAATTTCCTCTACAGTCGCACCTTTTCTGAGTGCTTCGTAGATCAGGAAATAACGCTGGCTGGACGGAGTGATCAGCTGTTTCAGCAGGTCTTCCTTCGTGCGAGAATCAAAATCCTTCGCATGACCCAGACCGTAATTGCCATTCTCCAGGCTTCGGATTGCCTTCTGGAATGCTTCTTTGAAATTCTTACCGATACTCATAACCTCGCCGACTGCACGCATCTGTGTGCCAAGCTTGTCCTCTACACCTTTGAACTTCTCAAATGCCCAGCGTGCAAACTTGATTACCACATAGTCGCCGTCCGGAACATATTTGTCCAGAGTGCCGTATTTGCCACATTCAATATCCTTCAATGTCAGTCCGCATGCAAGCATCGCAGATACAAGCGCGATCGGGAATCCGGTTGCCTTGGATGCCAGCGCAGAAGAACGGGATGTACGCGGATTGATCTCAATAACGATAATTCTGTCTGATACCGGATCATGCGCAAACTGCACGTTCGTTCCACCGATCACCTGTACAGAATCTACGATCTTATACGCCTGTTCCTGCATTCTCTTCTGACATTCTTCCGAAATCGTCAGCATCGGAGCAGAACAGAAGGAATCTCCTGTATGCACGCCCAGTGGATCAATATTCTCAATAAAGCATACCGTGATCATATTGCCTTCTGCATCACGAACCACCTCAAGCTCCAACTCTTCCCATCCGAGAATAGACTCCTCTACAAGCACCTGTCCCACGAGACTTGCCTGCAGTCCTCGTGCACATACAGTCTTCAGTTCTTCCTTATTATAGACAAGTCCGCCGCCGGCACCGCCCATAGTATAAGCCGGACGCAGTACCACCGGATAGCCCAGCTTATCAGCAATCGCAAGTGCTTCGTCTACAGAATACGCAACCTCGCTTCTCGCCATTTCCACGCCAAGCTCATTCATCGTCTTCTTAAATTCGACGCGGTCTTCCCCACGTTCGATTGCATCTACCTGTACACCGATAACCTTTACATTATATTTGTCAAGAATTCCTTCTTTGTATAATTCAGAGCAGAGATTCAATCCGGACTGTCCTCCCAGATTCGGAAGCAGCGCATCCGGTCTTTCTTTTGCAATAATCTGTTCCAGACGATTCACATTCAATGGCTCAATATAAGTAACATCCGCAATCTCCGGATCCGTCATGATCGTTGCCGGATTAGAATTCACCAGCACAATCTCATATCCCAATTTCCGAAGGGCCTTACAAGCCTGTGTTCCAGAATAATCAAACTCGCACGCCTGACCGATAATGATCGGGCCGGAACCAATAATCAGTACTTTCTTAATATCTTCTCTCTTTGACATATTATCTCCTCTCCGCTGAAGCAGTAACATTTTTTTCACAATATAATTTACCATAAAAGCATAGGGAGACGCAATCCTTTCTATTCCATCTTTTCCTGTCCTTCCAGCAAATCCATATGTTTTATAATTTTCATCTCTTCATTGCGCTCCACTATTCAGAGTGCTATACTCCATATCGACACATCATATAAACACTAACATCTATCAGGCATACCATTTTGCCTGACAACAAAGGAGCACACATGCAATACAGCATCCCTGATTATTATAAAGAGTTTCACTGCATCGCCGACCAATGCGAAGAAACCTGCTGCGCCGGCTGGCAGATTATGATCGATAAGAAATCCCTTAAGAAATATATCCACGCGAAAAGTCCATACAGATGGACACTGTTTCGTGGAATTGATTTTCTCCACGGCGCATTCCGTCAAAAGAAGGAAAAACGCTGTTTCTTTTTAAATGAGAACAATTTGTGTAACCTGTATTCCAATCTTGGGGAATCTGCGCTTTGCAAGACATGCAAGAATTATCCAAGACACATTGAAGAATTTGAAGATGTGCGTGAGATCACGCTGTCTGTTTCCTGTCCGGAAGCCGCAAGGATTCTGTTGTCCAAAACAGAACCGGTTCGTTTCCTCACCTATGAGAAGCCAGGCACGGAAGAATACGATAACTTCGATCCATTTCTCTACTCCATGCTGTTAGACTGCCGTGAAGAAATGTATCGCATTTTGCAGGATCGTTCTCTTTCCCTCTGGTCAAGAACCGTGCTCATCCTCGGAATGACACACGATATCCAGACACGTATTGATCAGGAAAATGTATTCGACTGCCAGAACGTATTGACCCGCTATCAGAATCCGGGTGCTGCAAAAAAAGCAGCCTCCATTCACTTTGGCGAAGCTGCATTCTCTTTCCAGCACAGTATGTTAAAATCACTTCACCGATTAGAAGTATTAAACGAACACTGGCCGGATCTTCTGTTAGAAACTGAAGCCATCCTCTACATGAACGAAACCGGACATTACAAGGAAGCCTGTCGCGCATTTCTGGATGACAAAGTCCTGATCCAGCTCGAACAGCTTCTTGTGTACTTCATCTCCACCTATTTCTGTGGAGCTGTATATGACGGTGAAGTCCTCGCCAAAACACAGATGTCTGCCATCTGTACCGGACAGATCTTCGACCTGTGGCTCGCACGCTACATTGAAAATGGGAATGTCATTTCCGAAGAAGAAAAAATCGAATTATTATATCGATACTCCAGAGAAATCGAACATTCCGATGAGAATTTAAAAATGCTAGAAGAGATTATGGTCGGGCATAAGGTGCCGTGGCTACATAGTCAAGCATCTAGTTGCATTTAATTTATACTTTTTCTTGACACAGGACCATGCCGATATTAGACATAGTCTCTTCCGCATTATCATTCTCTATCTTCTAATCTCTACCATACAAATCTCTTGTATACACTTTATCCTTCACATCATCCAGACAGCTATCGTATCTATTCACAATAATCGTCTGGCTCTGTTCTTTGAACTTCTCCAGATTATTCACTACCCTACTGCCAAAGAATGTGCTACCATCTTCCAATGTTGGTTCGTAAATGATTACAATTGCACCTTTGGCTTTAATCCGCTTCATTACCCCCTGAATAGATGACTGACGGAAGTTATCGGAGTTGGACTTCATGGTAAGACGATACACACCGATTACCATATCTTTCTCCATGGATGCATCATACACATTCTCATCACCATATGCATAATAACCCGCCTTCTGTAACACACGATCCGCAATAAAATCTTTTCTCGTCCGATTGGACTCCACGATTGCATTAATCATATTCTGTGGCACATTTTCATAATTGGCCAATAGCTGCTTGGTGTCCTTCGGCAAACAATATCCACCATAACCAAACGATGGATTATTATAATGCGTTCCTATACGAGGATCCAGGCATACACCGTTAATAATCTGCTGTGCATTCAGACCTTTCATCTCTGCATAGGTATCCAACTCATTGAAATAGGACACTCGTAGTGCCAGGTAGGTATTGGCAAATAACTTTACCGCCTCTGCTTCTGTAAATCCCATGATCAATGTATCGATATCCTCTTTGATCGCACCTTCCTGCAAAAGACCTGCAAATGTGTACGCCGCTTTTACCAGACGTGCATTCTCCACATCCGTTCCCATGATAATTCTGGATGGATACAGATTATCATACAATGCCTTGGACTCGCGCAAAAACTCCGGGCTGAAAACAATATTATCGCAGTGGAACTTAGCACGAACACCGGCTGTGTATCCAACAGGAATTGTAGACTTAATCACCATCACTGCATCGGGGCTGTACTTGATCACCTGTTCAATCACTGACTCTACCGCTGATGTATCAAAGAAATTCTTCTTACTATCATAGTTTGTCGGCGTGGCAATCACCACAAAATCTGTATCCTTATATGCCGCTTCTGCATCCAATGTCGCTGTAAGATTCAGCTCCTTTTCTGCCAGATATTTCTCAATATATTCATCTTGAATCGGACTGATTTTTTTATTAATCTTTTCAACTTTCTCCGGAACGATATCAATTGTCATTACCTCGTGATGTTGTGACAACAATATCGCTATCGATAATCCCACATAACCTGTTCCTGCTACTGCAATTTTCATTAGAATACCTCTTTTCTCAAGCCTTTACCTTTATCTATACCTGATAAAACTCCTTATATCACTCTGCGAACTTTCTCAATCCCTCTGGTTCTGAAGATAATCCAAGGTTATTTAATAATCCACTAAAAAGCAGTAATGACTGGAAACCGGAATACAATGCAAGAACTTCTGCTGAACGCTCTAACAAGCATGAAAAAGTTGATTTTGGATGCAGCATAACCTTGTAGATTATTATATTCCATTTTTTGAAACACAGCAACAGTTATGTTTATTTCTTGCTATCATTTCTGCATTCAAGAATAATATTTACTTTTCAAAGTTCAATGCCAGGGGTACTGGCATGGATTCATAATTACGAATCCATTGTTGCACTGACAATAAGCTAACATCAAACATAGAGGCAATACCACTCTGACTTTTTTTACCATTTAACACGATCTTTATGTATTCTTTACCATTTTTCGATATGTAAATATTTCACCCCTAAATTTAATGGTTTTATTTCACAATTTCTATAGAAATAAACATCAGAAAGTTGTACAATATTTCTATACTATTATTGAAAGGAAAGGGGTTATTTTTATGAAGCACAACGAAATGTTAGCGATGATCCTGGCCGGCGGCCGTGGTTCTCGCTTGCACGAACTAACGAATAAAGTTGCCAAACCCGCAGTAGGCTACGGTGGAAAGTATAGAATCATCGATTTCCCGATTAGTAATTGTGCCAACAGCGGTATTGATGTAGTGGGAGTATTAACACAGTATGAATCCGTTATCCTGAACAGTTATGTGGCTGCAGGCGGTCGTTGGGGACTGGATGCAAAGGACAGTGGCGTCTTCGTATTGCCGCCGCGCGAGAAAGCGGATGCCAACCTGGATGTATACAGAGGTACGGCAGACGCGATTTCCCAGAACATCGACTTCATCGACGGTTTCGGTCCGGAGTATCTGCTGGTGCTCTCAGGCGACCACATTTACAAGATGGATTATGACAAGATGCTTTCTTATCACAAAGAGCATAATGCCGATGCGACCATCGCGGTTATCGAGGTTCCTATGAAGGAAGCTAGCCGTTTCGGTATTATGAATACGGATGAAGATGGACGCATTGTTGAGTTTGAAGAGAAGCCGCCGCAGCCGAAGAGTAATCTGGCTTCGATGGGTATCTACATATTTAACTGGAAGCTGCTTCGCAAGATGCTGGTAGCTGATATGAAGAATACCGAATCTAACCATGATTTTGGTAAAGATATCATTCCGGCACTTCTGGCAGACGAGCGTAAGCTGATGGCTTATAAGTTCAAAGGATATTGGAAGGATGTTGGTACGATCGATTCTCTCTGGGAAGCCAACATGGATCTCATAGAGACTCCAAGTCCGCTGGATCTGAGTGATCCGACCTGGAAGATCTACACAGAGGATACTAATTCTCTGCCACAGTATATCGGTGAGGATGCCAAGGTCAGCCATGCGTATATCAATCAGGGCTGCGTGATCGAGGGGGAGGTCAAGAATTCCGTGCTCTTTACAGGTTCACGCATTGCCCCGGAAGCTAAGATCATTGATTCGGTGCTGATGCCGAATGTTATCGTAGAAGAAGGTGCCGTAGTCACCCGCGCTCTGATTGCTGACGGCGTACGGATCGGTGCCGGTGCAGTTGTAGGTTCTCCTGACAGCGAACACATCGAATTAATAGCAAAACGTGTAAAGGGGGAAGAATAATATGAACAGTGCACTGGGTATTATTAATTTTGCCAGCAATCTTACAAAAGTAACCGGTCTGCAGGATTACCGGTCTATCGGAGCAATCTCTTTCCTGGGCAGATACCGTGTGATCGATTTCCCAATCTCCAACTTCAGTAACAGCGGCATGGAAAACATCCACGTATACACACGCTGGAAACCACGTTCACTTGCCGAGCATCTGGGAACCGGACGTCAATATAATATCAACTCCAAGCGCGGCAGACTGCATCTGCTCTTTGCAGAGGATGAACTGGACAGTCTGTATAGCAATGATATCTCTGCTTACATGGACAATATCGAAGTCATCGAGAATTCCTGCCATGATTATGTGATCGTCGCCTCCAGCTGTATGATCTTCAAGCAGGATTTCAAGGAACTGCTTGACCAGCATATCGAGTCTGGCGCAGACATTACCCTGCTGTATCACTCTACCGATAATGCAAAGGAACAATTCTTAACCTGTCAGACACTGGAATTGAATCGTCAAAAAGGTGTACTTTCCATTACACCAAACCGTGGAACAGCGAAGAATCGCCAGATCTTTGCAGGAACCTATGTCATGAGACGTGACCTGTTCATTGATATGATCAAGAAGGCTCATAACACATCTGCCATGTACTCTCTGATGGATTGGGTGAATCTCATGTGCAATGAAATGGATATCCGTGGCGTGGCTCATCGTGGTTACTTTGGATCTATTACAAATTTCAATAGTTACTATGACACCAGCATGTCTCTGATCGATCTCAAGACCGCCCGCAGCCTGTTCGATCCGGATTGGCCGATTTATACACGTACGAGCGACAGCTGTCCGACACAGTATCTGGAGGGTGCAGATGTCAAAGCATCTGTTATTTCCAACGGATGCCGCATCGAAGGCACGATTGACCACTCCATTCTGAGCCGTGGCTGTATCATCAAGAAAGGTGCCGTAGTGAAGAACTGCGTAATCCTTCCGGATGTAGTCATCGGTGAGGATACCGTTCTGGAGAATGTAGTTGTAGATAAGCATGTACGTATCAATCACATCAAAGAAGTGAAGGGTACACCGGAGCATCCGAGTTATGTGAAGCGCGGCGATCATTTATAAAAATATTAAGCAATACCGGTTTTAATGCGATATGGCATTGCAATTTCAAAGAAGAAAAACAGGCCTCAGTATTGTCTGAGGTCTGTATTCATGTAAAGGAGTACTATGTTACGAAATGTAGATCTGTCGGAGATCTCCGACGGCAAATTATATGATGCAAATGATATGGTAAAGGCTGACTGTAAGGGCTGTGAAGGATGTTCCGCCTGCTGCCGGGGCATGGGTAAGTCTATCGTCCTCGATCCGCTGGATGTTCACCGCCTTACTACAGGGCTTGGTGTTCCATTTGAAGCGCTTTTATCCCAGCATATAGAACTGAATGTCGTAGACGGATTAATCCTCCCCAACCTCAAGATGACCGAAAGCGCCGATGCCTGTCCATTCTTAAACGGGCAGGGTCGATGCAGCATCCACGCATACCGGCCTGGCATCTGCAGGCTCTTCCCTCTGGGACGCTTCTACGAAAACGACAGCTTCCGGCATTTCCTGCAGGTGCATGAATGTCCGAAGCCGTCCAAAGCCAAGATCAAAGTCTATAAATGGCTGGATACCGATGATATACGCACCTACGAGCAATTCATCAGTGACTGGCATTATTTTCTCAAAGCACTTCAGGAACGGATTGCCGGAATGGATGATCAGACACAGATACGTTCCATCTGTATGTACGTACTGCAGCAGTTCTACCTCGCGCCTTGCGAAGACTTCTATGAAGCATTCCACGGAAGACTTGACGAAGCAAAGCGGTACTTTCATATGTAAAATATGAGCCCCTCTAATACAAGATTAAAGGGGCTCGGGATTTATATTATCGTCTCCACTCGCAACTATTGATAATCTTTTCTATCTCTTCTACAGGCTCACCAAGAAAATTCGCGATCTCTGCTATTGTTTTTCCATCGCTGTATACTTTTAGTATCATCTCTTTACGTCCTTCTTGCCTGCCTTCTCGTATGCCTTCTACTCTTCCCTCTGCCATTCCTTTCTCCATACCTGCCATTCTACCTTCCTCAAATCCCTCTTCTCTCGCTTCTTCTCTCTGAACTTCCATATCTAATTCATAATTGTAGTCTGCTATTAACATATTGCATACCTCGCTTCCTTTTCTTTGTAAGTACTCTTTTAGTATTCCTTGACTGATACATTCCTGAATTGCTATTTTGTATGCATCCTTCTTCCCCTGACACTGGTTACCACGTATCATTGCCATTAATTGACTATATTCTTTAAGTATTGGACATTTTTCCAAAATTTCATGCTGCTCTTCCAGATTAATATTAATAACACGAACTATGAGTTCCAGCATAGTTTCTGTATTCCGCTCCTGTTTATACGAATCTGATAAGCGAAGCATTGTTTCTTTTATATATTTTTCCTTACCGTTATAAAATGTATAAAACTCTGGATATGGAAGTGCAATTCGTTTTTTCCTATAACGTCCTCTGTCTGGCACCAACTGTTCATATGCTCTTCCTGCATACAAGAAGCTCCTCAATGGCATATTCTCATTAATCGTCGATTGATGTTCTGCAAATATCATCGTTTTCCCTTTCGCGCAGAAAAGAGGTTCGTTTGTGATACTTCTATAATCAATATACTACAAATAATTCTTTTCTGCAACCGTTTTAAGCATACAAACTTTCAAGAAGCCTGTAGCTTTAACACTTTACCATTTTATTCACTTAGTTTTTGATTATTGGCGACTTTACCATTTGACGTCTTTGACCATTATATTTTGCTCGAACGAGCGATTACAAACGCTTGTATAGATTACATATGATATTATCACTACTTTAATTATATGTCAACAGTATCGGACGGAGATTTTTAGTTTTTCAATATTTTTATGCTTGTTGCACAATCAGTCGAAGTACCCAAAGGTTCAAAAATCCCCTGCAGACTTTTCAGTCCACAGGGGAGTCTCATTTCAATATTCTTATAAGCTCATTTCTACCAGTCTTGCTACTGCCATGTCATCATCTTCCTGATAACCCTGCAGGCAGAGCATAATAGCACTTACATATTCTTCTGATACACCCAGCTGATTCTTAATATCCTGAAGCATCGTTCCGCTGGATGCAAGTTCACGGATCACTTTGATGTCCGCAGCCATTTCTTCAATTGATTTTTTCTCCATAAAGTTCTCCTTATGCGAGGGATTTGCCGGTCAGCAATTCATATGCCTGAAGATATTTGCCAATGGTCTTATCTACGATATCCTGTGGCAGTGTCCAGTCATCATGTGGATTAGACTTGAGCCAGTCTCTTGCAAACTGCTTGTCAAATGATGGCTGACCGTGTCCCGGCTCATACCCTTCTAATGGCCAGAATCTTGAGCTGTCCGGTGTAAGCATCTCATCGCCGATGATGATATTGCCATCCTCATCCAGACCAAATTCAAACTTGGTATCTGCGATAATGATTCCACGACTCAATGCATACTCTGCACACTTCTTATACAGCGCAATAGTATACTCTTTTAACTTGGTTGCGTATTCTTCACCTTTGCCAGGGAAGCGTTTCTCCAGATACTCGATACTCTCTTCAAATGATATATTCTCATCGTGATCACCGAGTTCTGCTTTTGTAGATGGTGTGTAGATTGGCTCCGGCAGCTTGTCAGACTCTTTCAGTCCTTCTGGAAGCTCGATACCACATACCTTTCCGGTCTCTTTGTAGCTCGCCCATCCGCTTCCTGTAATGTAGCCACGCACAATACACTCTACCGGCAACATATTCAGCTTCTTACAAAGCATGCTGTTACCATCGAATTTCTCCTGCTGGAAATATTCAGGCATATCCTTAACATCTACAGAGATCATGTGATTTGGCAGAATGTCCTGTGTCAGATCAAACCAGAATTTGGACATCTGAGTAAGTACGGTTCCTTTTTTGGTTACGGTATTGTGAAGAATCACATCAAAGCAGCTGATTCGGTCTGTAGCAACCATAATCATAGTATCACCATTATCATAGATCTCTCTGACTTTTCCTTCTTTGATCGGTTTCATTTCCTGTACACTCATCTTTCGCACCTCGGTATTAAACTTTTTTAATCATTTAGAGACAACAAAAATGTCTCCATACTTTTCCTGTAACTATATAACCGTACCATTACTTCCAGTCATTTGTCAATGGCGAAAAAAATCGCCAGCACCGACTCTGTCGGTAACTGGCGATTTTCGCTCAGGGATTTTTCAATCCTTATTAATTCAGTTTTTCGTATTCTGCTACGATTGCGTCAAGCAGTCCTTCATCTGTCAGTCCTGTGATCTCTGCCGCAGCGGCACGTACGCCCTGGGCTCCTATCTTCTCCTGAAGTTCTACACTCTGCTTGTCGTTCGGATTATCATAATGCAATGCTGCACCTGCTCCGATTACCAGATGATCTACCGGAAGTCCGTATCCTGCTGCTGTCATCATAGGCTTGATCAGACGGTCTGTCGGGCTCAGCTTACGAAGAGGCTCACGACCTACTCTTGTTACATCATCCTGCAGATATGGATTCTTGAATCTGCCGATGATCTTTTTGATGTAAGCTGCATGTTTCTCTGGATCAAAGCCATACTTCTTGATCAGTCCAGCTCCGCTTTCTTTCATAGCTGCTGATACGATTCCGAAGATTTCTTCATCTGCGATTGCTTTATCGATGGTCGGGATTCCACGCAGATTTCCAAGGTATGCGGTAATGCAGTGTCCTGTATTCAGTGTGAAGAGCTTACGCTCAATGTATGCCATCAGATCATCGACCAGTGTCATACCTTCGATCTGTGGAAGTTCTCCCTTCAGTCCTGACTTTTCTACGTCCCACTCAAAGTATTCTTCTACTACTACGTCGATGAAGTTTTCGCTCTTAACCGGTGGTACGATACGGTCTACTGCACAGTCAGCGAATCCTACATACTCATCAGCATATGCTTTTCCGGCATCGCTCAGATTCTCATATACTGCTTTTTTCAGCTGAGAGGTTCCACGAATGGCATTCTCGCAGGCGATCATGTTCATAGGCTCTTTCACGCCATTTTCCATACGTTTCTCAATAGCCTGCGCGATCGTCGGTGCGATGCGTGGAAGAATCACAAGACCTACTGCTGTAGTTACCAGGTCTGCGGATGCGATCTCATCAATCGCCTCTGGCTTTGTAGAATTCACACCGCTGATATTTTCGATTTTCTGATCTTTACAATCTACGTCCATAACATGAACGGTATAAGTCTTATCCTCGTTGATCTTGTCAATGATTGCTTCTGCTACGTCGGCAAATACCACCTGATATCCTGACTGGCTGAGTAATGCTCCGATAAATCCACGTCCGATATTGCCGGCACCAAACTGTACTGCTTTTTTCATGATGCTCTCTCCTTCTTTTTATATATAATGCTGGGGGCAAAAGCCCCCGATTGTGGCATTAGCCAAATGTTTTCATAATTGTGTCTGCGTCTGCGTTCTTCTTCAGGTTCTCAAGAAGTGCTTCATCCTCCAGACTTCCTGCGATATTTGCAAGGATCTCCAGATGTTCATCACCCACACCTGCGATACCGATGATCAGGTTTGCTTTCTCATTACCAAACTGTACTCCATCCGGGTACTGCATAACTACGATACCAGATTTCTTAACGGTCTCTTTCGCATCAGATGTACCATGTGGAATTGCTACTCCCATTCCCATGTATGTAGTAACGATCTTCTCACGCTCTACCATTGCATCGATATAATTAGCATCTACATATCCCAGATCACACAGGAGCTGTCCTGCTGCACGGATTGCTGTTTCTTTATCTACGCTTGCACATCCTGTCTTGATTCCTTCCGGAACAAGGATTCCTGCTTTTGTCTCTTTCTTTTCTTCAGCAGGTGCTTCTGCCTTATCTGCTTCTGCTGTCTTACCTGTTGTCAATGTTTCCAGTTCTGCATACAATGCATCCAGATGTGGATCTGCAAGGAAGTTCTCCAGAGTGATCAGTCTTGCCTGCGGTGCACTCTTAGCTGCACGATCCTTGAGGATCTCCTGGCATACAACTACGTTAGCGTCTGCCGGTACATTGTCTACAGATGTGTTCGTTACGGTAATGCCAAGATTCAGATCTTTAATTCTGTTTCTGAACTTAGTAGCTCCCATTGCGGATGATCCCATACCTGCATCACATGCAAATACGATTTTCTTGATATCTTTTGCCTGTACATCGGCTCCGGCTACTGTTGTAAGTCCCTTCGCTTCTGCTTTCATGCTGTCCTTCTTTGCCTGTGCGTCTTCCAGACTCTTGTGATCTGCCATCTTAACGATTGGTGATGCAATCAGGAAAGATACTGTTGCTGCAATTGCTACTCCGAGGAATGTGATAACCATGCCCATTCCCTTTGGTGACATTGACATGAATGCGATGATAGATCCCGGTGAAGACGGTCCTACCAGACCTGCGCCTGTAATTGTGTAGAATGTAATAGCACAGATATTACCTACGATTGGTGCGATGATCACAACCGGATTCATCAGGATGTATGGGAAGTAAATTTCGTGGATACCACCCAGGAAGTGAATGATGATTGCTCCAGGTGCGGAATCCTTTGTTGCTTTATCTTTGCTGAATGCCCAGTATGCAAGCAGAACTCCAAGTCCCGGTCCCGGGTTAGCTTCCAGCATATACATGATTGACTTTCCGGCCTGTTCTGCCTGCAGTGTTGCGATTGGTGTAAAGATACCATGGTTGATCGCATTATTCAGGAACAGAACCTTGGCAGGTTCAATAAAGATTGCTGCCAACGGGAGTAATCCGTGATTAACCAGTACGTCAACTCCGGCTGTCAGTACAACCAGTACACCAGCCATGAATGGTCCAATCACATAAGAACCGATGATTGCAAGGATCATACCAAGTATACCGATTGAGAAGTTATTGATCAGCATCTCAAATCCTGCAGGCATATGACCTTCCATTGCCTTGTCAAATTTCTTGATCACCCATCCGCCAACAGGTCCCATTACCATAGCACCCATCAGCATCGGATAATCCGGTGCACCTACGATAACACCAATAACAGCGATGCCGCCGATAACGCCACCACGGTCTCCTCCGACCAGCTTACCACCCTGATAAGCTACCAGGATCGGCAGAAGATAGTTTAACATTGGTCCGTTCAGTGCTGCCAGCTTTGCATTTGGCAACCATCCTGCTTCAATAAAAAGTGCTGTGATAAATCCCCATGCAATGAATGCTCCGATATTCGGCATTACCATTGCGCTCAGGAATTTTCCAAAACGTTGGATTTTGTTTTTCATAGTTACAGTCTCCTTTCATTCCATAAACCGATAACATCTTGTTTCTATGCTTTTATATTAAAATACATCTGGGTTATTTTCAAACAAATGATATTGCAACTTTGGCGCAAACACTTTGTGACAAACCGCCTTTTTCCCTTTGTCATTATGTCGGTTATAGGTTATACTATATGTAACGAATGAAAGAACAAAACTAAGGAATGAAACGAGGAGGACGTTCATTATGCTGCTCACCAAGCGTTCCGGGGATATCATCCGGGTACTGATCCGCTTTCCACAGGACAAGCCGGTCACAACCGCGATCATCTCCGATGAACTTCATATCAGCAGCCGTTCCATCCAGAGGGAACTCCCCACTGTGGAAAAATGGCTCACCGCTAAGGGTTTCCGTTTTGTCCGTAAGCGCAGTGTAGGTCTGTTCTTAGACGAACCAGACGACCGAAGGAGAGAGCTTCTTACTCTGCTGGATGCCACGGGCACTGATATTCCATCCGCTGACGACAGACACAACCGTCAGCGACAATTACTGCACGCCCTGTTATTTGCCAGAGAACCGGTCAAGTCTCTGACTTTTATGGATCAGTTCGGCATCTCCGAAGGCACACTTACCAGCGACCTGAACCAGATTGAAAAATGGTTTGACAAATATCATCTGCGACTGGTACGCAGGCAGGGGCTTGGCATCTTTCTTACAGGCAGCGAGACTGCCAGACGCCAGGCCGTTACTTCACATTTAAAAGATCAGAAAGCGATTCCGGAAGCTGAGATTTCCGAATCCATTACTGACAGCGTGGCGCAAATCGTCAGCGACGGAGCACGCACATTGCATCTGAATCTGTCTGACAACGGCTATCTTCGGCTCAACATTTATCTGTCCTACAGTGTCTGCCGGATCCGTCAGGGAGAATATATTACCGCAGAGGAAGCTGCTTTTGAAGACCTGACCATGGAACCGGAATTTGCTGTGGCAGAATATCTGATGCAGAAGCTACGACAGACGTTTCGGCTGCCGATCATCGAGAGCGAGACCAGATATCTTGCCATCTTCCTTACCGGAATCCGGATCTGGTCAGCGGAGCAACGAGATCTGACCAGCAAGCGCGACTTTGACGTACACCAGATTACCCTTGCCCTTATCCAAAATGTCAGCGAGATTCTGGATATTGATTTTGGCAGTGATCCGCAGCTCGCCAGAGAACTTGGCATGCACATCCAGCCGGCTATCGGACGTATCCGTGCCGGCATCCCGATTGAGAATCCGCTGTTAGAAGAGATACAGAACCGCTATGATGAAGTATATCAGGCATGTACCGCCGGATGTATCGCGCTTTCCGCAAGCTATGGGCTGCCGTCTTTTCCGCCAAGCGAAGTCGGATTCATATCCATATATTTCTCCATGGCACTGGACAGACGGGCGAAGCTTGCCAGACGCATCTCGGTTATCATCGTATGCCCGACCGGTATCGGAAGCTCCAGACTGCTTGCCGAGAATCTGCACAAGGCTTACCCGGATCTGGATATCCGCGGCACCACATCAGCGTTCCATATCGAACCGGAAAAGCTGGCACAAAACGACATTGATCTGATTATTTCTACGGTCAGATTAGATACTACTTATCGCTATATCTATGTCAGCCCACTGCTGAACCGTCAGGACCGGATGCTGTTAGACTCCAAGTTCCAGTTGATCCTGTCACAGAAAAGCGATCGCAGACCACATGCAGAGAAGAAAGTACCGGAGACCTCTTTTACACGCAAGGATATTCATTTCGTCTCCCGTACAGGCGCAGAGATTGAGTATCTGTTGGATCACATACGGATCGGGCGCGCACCGGTGCTTCAGGCGCGTCAGGAGATTCTTGCATACGCCGCATCACTATTTTCTGATACTCCGGAAATGGAATCGCATTTTTATGAGATCCTGAAGAAGCGAGATCAGATTGCCGACACATATATGAAGCCGTTCCATGCTCTGCTCCTGCATGGCAAAAGTCCGGATATCATGCATCCATGTTTTGGCTATGTTCACCTGGAACCACCAATTTATGAGAATGCGCGGATTATTCTTGGTGCAATTGTAACCTTTATCCCGGAAAATGACCCGGATCAGGTATCGGCTCCGATCGTCAGTGAGATCATCGGCTCTCTCATGGAACAACCGGAACTTCTGAAAGCATTAAGGGAAGATGATGACGAACGTTTCACCCTGTTACTGGAAACGTCATTAATGAAATTCTATAAAGAAACGGCTGCTGACCGGCTGAAGCTGTCAGCGCAGGACAAATAAACTGAGGATATTGATATCTTCTATCCCTCCAAAAAAGGCGCTGTAAAAGTCTTATGTTCAAGCTTTCACAGCGTCTTTAAATTCTTAACAATATAGATTATGCATTGTATCCGTCCGGATTCTGCGACTGCCATCTCCAGGCATCCTCACACATCTCCTTCAGACCACGCTCTGCCTTCCATCCAAGCACCTTCCATGCCTTGGCAGGATCTGCATAGCATGTTGCGATATCTCCTTCTCTTCTCGGCTGGATCTCATATGGAATCTCTTTGCCGCAGGCTTCACCAAATGCCTTTGCCATCTCAAGTACGGAATATCCTCTTCCTGTTCCCAGATTAATGATGTCCAGTCCCGGTTTGGTAAAGATATAATGAATTGCCTTTACATGACCGATTGCCAGATCCACTACATGGATGTAATCACGCACGCCGGTTCCGTCCGGTGTGTCATAGTCATTGCCAAACACACCAAGTTTCTCACGCTTACCGACAGCCACCTGTGAAATGTAAGGCATCAGATTGTTCGGAATCCCCTTTGGATCCTCACCGATGCGTCCGCTCTCGTGTGCGCCTACCGGATTAAAATAGCGAAGCAGGATCACGTTCCATTCCGGATGTGCTTTCTGCAGGTCTGTCATGATCTGTTCCATCATAGACTTGGTCCATCCATAAGGATTGGTACACTGTCCCTTCTGGCAAGACTCCGTGATCGGAATCACTTCCGGATCACCATATACGGTAGCAGACGAACTGAATACGATATTCTTGACGCCTACTTCGTCCATAACCTTCAAAAGTGTCAATGTTCCTGTAATATTATTCTGGTAATATTCCAACGGCTTCTTTACCGATTCTCCAACCGCCTTCAGTGCCGCACAGTGGATCACTGCTTCGATATCCTCTGCTGCAAACATCGCTTTCAATGCTTCTTCATCCAGGATATCCCCTTCATAAAATGTAATCTTCTTGCCTGTCAGTTCTTCCACTCTCTTCAGTGACTCTCTGGAAGAATTACACAGATTATCATATACCACTACGGAATAGCCGTCATTTAACAGCTCCAGAGCTGTATGGCTTCCGATATAACCTGCGCCTCCTGTAATTAATATACTCATAGGTTTGATCCTCCTTATCTTACTTCCACAAATGCTGCGGATATACCCCGTTATCTTTCATCTTCTGCATTGCTTCTACTACAACCGGCTTATCCTCTTTGTAGGTAATTCCATACCATTTATCATGAGACTTAAGTACAGATACGGTTGCGCGGTCTTTCTCTAACAGTCTGCTGACCACCGCCGGAAGGAAATACTCGCACTTCATCGGATTCTCTTTGATGCCCTTGTCCAGGAATGCTGGGAATCCTGCCTTGATCTCATCCAGAATGCTGCGGGTGAATCCCCACATATTCATAGATACGATCGTATCTGCCGGAAGCTCTGTCCAGGTCTCACCGTCATCCTCTGTAAATGCGATACCGCCATTTCTCTTCTCGATCTTGGTACGCTCAGTAACCTCTACCAGTTCATGCTGATCGTTGGTCGTACATACACCACGAGATACATGGCCATTGTCGGTAACGGTATTACCAAGAATATAGCCTACCATGGTATAGCGGAATTTATCATCATCCTGATGTGTTGTCAGGTAATCATAGATCAGCTGGAATGCCTCTACCCCGTAATAATCATCCGCATTGATGACTGCAAATGGTCCATTCACCTGATCGATGCAGCTAAGTACTGCATGTGCCGTTCCCCATGGCTTCACTCTGCCCTCCGGCACGCTGTATCCGTCCGGAAGATTATCAAGTTTCTGATAAGCATAAGATACTTCCATATATTCCGACACACGGTCTCCGATTGCTTCACGGAATGCCTGCTCATTTTCCTCTTTAATAATAAAAATTGCTTTCTCGAATCCCGCTCTTTTTGCATCATACAGTGAGAAATCCACAATAATGTGTCCTTCTGCATCCACCGGGTCGATCTGTTTCAGGCCACCGTAACGGCTTCCCATACCCGCTGCCATAATTACCAATACTGGTTTGTCCATAGTTGCTTCCTCCATATCCTTTTATTCTTATATCTATCCATTTAACTGCGCAGCACTTCTGCAAGAATCTCCATACCGCGGTCAATTTCCTCTTTGCTGATGGTAAGCGGCGGAAGGAATCTGAGCTTTGTCTTCGCTGTCAGTACCAACAGACCCTTCTCTGCACATTTCGCTGCTACTTCTCCGGCCGTCATATCCTCCGGAAGTTCTACGCCAAGCATCAGGCCCAGGCCTGTCACCGACCTGATCTGAGGCATTGCATTCAGCTTCTCGATCATGTATGCAGACTTTTCATTAACTCCTTTTAAAAATGTCTCATCCATAACATGGTCCAGCACATATTTGGCACCTGCACATGCTACCGGATTACCGCCAAATGTAGAACCATGCTGACCAAATCCCAGCACTCCGGATGTCTTCTCATTCATCAGTACTGCGCCCATCGGAAGTCCGCCACCGATACCTTTTGCCATAGTTACTACATCTGGATGTACTCCAAACTGCTCATAGCAGAAAAATGTACCTGTACGGCTCACGCCTGTCTGGATCTCGTCTACTACAAATACCAGATCCTTCTCTTCACAGATGTGTGCGATCTCTTTCACAAACTCAGAATCTACCGGAACTACTCCTCCTTCGCCCTGGATCAGCTCGATCATAATACCGCAGACCGTATCGTCAACAGCTTTCTTCAATCCTTCCATATCTCCTGCATCTACAAAACGGAATCCCTCTGTAAACGGGAAGAAGAACTGATGAAACACATCCTGTCCTGTCGCTGAAAGTGTAGTGATAGTACGTCCGTGGAAAGAATTATTCAGCGAAATGATCGTATTACACTGGCTTCCATGCTTCTCCATGCCATACTTTCTGGCCACCTTTACAGCACCTTCATTCGCCTCTGCGCCGGAGTTGCCAAAGAATACTTTTGAAAACCCTGTGTACTCGCACAGCTTCTCGGCTACCTCTACATCCGGCTGTGTACTGTACAGATTCGACGTGTGCTGCAGCTTGTGTGCCTGTTCAGACACCGCATCTGCCCACCCCTTATCTGCGTAACCCAGGCAGTTCACACCGATTCCACTTGTGAAATCAATGTACTCCTTTCCTTCCGGATCTTTCGCGATCGCTCCACATCCCTCTGTCAGAGTGACCGGAAAACGCTTGTATGTATTTGCAATATATTTACTGTCTTTGTTCTGAATGTCAATAGAGTTCATGTCACATCTCCTTTCAACCCTGCTATTTCAAGTATAACACGACCACATATCCCCCGCAATGACACATTTGTCTAAAACTTTGCACAATCGGACTGCCAGTCAGAACTTATGGAATAAAACTACATTGTGTTGTGCTTGCACATAAACAAATGTATGTTTTATTTCATAACAGCTCTGACTAGAGCTGCCCTTCCTTCATGAGTAAAATAATCAGCAGCTTTGCTGCGCCTGGCATCGCAGATGACAGATTTTACGAATGCAGGAAATAGGTTCTGACGCCTTAACAAAAAAAAGGAAACCGTCTCCGGTTTCCTCTCATCATCTCAATTAGTCCTGAACGTATGGCATCAGTGCAATGTGTCTTGCTCTCTTAACTGCAACTGTAAGTGCTCTCTGATGCTTTGCACAGTTTCCTGTGATTCTTCTAGGAAGAATTTTACCTCTCTCAGAGATGTACTTTCTCAGTTTTGCTACATCCTTGTAATCGATTTCGTTATTCTCTTTACCACAGAATACACATACTTTTTTTCTTCTGCGTCCGCCGCCTCTTCTCTTGAAGCCGCCCTCTGGACGATTGCTTTTATCGTAAGCCATGATTATTACCTCCTGAAAAATAATTTGCCGAAAATATATTCAGCCTAGTTAAACGGTAATTCTTCATCAATTCCGTCTGGAATGTTCATGAAGCCGTCACCAGCCGGTGCGCTAGGTGCCGGTGCTGGAGCCGCCTGGAAACCGCCGTTCATGTGAGACTCGCTTGCTGCTTTGCTCTCTGCGAATTCCTGATCTTCTACTACAACGTCTGTTGTGTAAACTCTCTGACCATCTTTGTTCGTATAACTTCCGGTCTGAATACGACCTGTAACGATCACCTTAAGACCCTGGCGGAAATACTTCTCTGCGAACTCTGCGCTTCTGCCGAATGCTACGCATCCGATGAAGTCTGCTGTCTGTTCACCATCATTATTTCTTCTGAATCTTCTGTCAACTGCAAGTGTGTATCTTGCAACTGCCGTTGAATTCTCACCTGCTGAGTAGCGTACCTCTGGATCTCTGGTCAGGCGTCCCATCAAAATTACTTTATTCATTCTTTTACCTCTCTTCTTCTATGCCTCGTCTTTTACGCATAAATATCTGAGTACGTTGTCCATGATGCGAATTCTTTCTTCAACTTCGCCTGGAACTGTAGCGTCAGATTCGAAGTGGATGAAGTAATAATATGCTTCTTTCATCTTCTGAATTTCGTAAGCGAGTCTTCTCTTACCCCATTCATCAACGTCTGTCACATTACCACCGAAACGAGTAACTAAATCTTTTACCTTTTCGATTACCTGTGCTCTTTCGTCATCTTCGATTTTTGCATTGACTACAACAGTTAATTCATACTTATTCATGTAGTGTGCACCTCCTTCTGGTCTTTTGGCCCCTGTTTCTTCCCAGGAGCAAGGATAGCCCTGTAATTGGGCAAAACAATATATCACAAGTTAGAATGATACCATATAACCAGCTATAATGCAAGCACTTTCTTCTTTTTTACCTTACCTTTTTTACTCTGGTTTGCGAAGTCCCTTCGTATTCTTTTCCACCATCTTACGCGGTGTCATAATCTGATGTCCACATCCGGTGCATTTCAGACGAAAATCTGCGCCCACACGCAGGATCTCCCACTCGAAACTGCCACACGGATGCTTCTTTTTCAGTTTTACAATATCTCCGACTTCATATGTATATCCCATGAATATTCCTCATTTCCATCTTTTCTTCATTACTTTTTTACCACATCTTCAGATTCGATCACACCTCTTACCACCATACGGTTATCATCGCTTGCCGCCGTACAGGTAGACAATGTGACCACGCGCTGATCGGTCGTAACCTCCACACCTGTATGATACGCTCCGGCGCGCTTCGTATCATCCAGAAATGCCTGATATTCTTCATCAGATGCAAACTGCGTCAGGTACGTACTGGATGTATCCTTCACAATCCCTGCCGAATAGATATGGCAGGACAGCTTACGCCCATCCGGTGTATAAATATAAAAATACGGATTCTCTTTCCAGAAAGATTCATCCTCGTATTTCTCCAGATCATGGAACATGGAATGATCCTTCATACGGTGTCCGTAAATGATCGTATTACGGTCACTGAAATCCGCTACGTTGTCACAATTTACAAAGATCGCGCCTACTGTATTCTCATTCGCTGAAAATGTCCGATTCAGATACAGATCGTTGTCCGTTGTCTGCACCAGCGGATAACTGATCTGCGACGGCTCCGGATAGAAGCGGATCCATCCCACTGTATCTGCATTGATCTTCTTCAATTCATCAAAATCTACCACGAATTCATCTTCATCCTTGTCATCGCCATGTACCGCCACTTCCCGAACCTTGTCGTATTCGGATTTACCCTGATGATATCCACCGAATATCTTATATAGCTGATAACCTGACACGCAGAACACAGCAATCGCAATGATCAATATCAGTGTACTTATGATGCCGCCCTTTTTCTTTTTCCTGCGTCCGCGGTGATAGTTCTTTCTCTCCCCCATGTCAGTTCTCCCTTTATTTCTGCTATTTTTCAGAATCTCACTTATTCTTCATGATATCTACGATTACTTCTTCTGTCTTTACCATTCCAGGTGACGCGATCCTGCCCATATTACGCATGGTATCTTCCGGCGTCCGCCCGTTAATGCCATGAATCGCATCAATACAGACATTCTGCATTGCCATATCCACTGAACGAAATGCCGCGTCCACAGCCACCATGCCTTTCATCGCGCATCCCTGATTACCGCCGTCACAGATCATACCGGTGAGTCCCGATGCCATATTCTGGATGATCATCGTCTGCTGTGCTTCCGATGCACCGCGCAGATATCCCAGTCCACATGCCATCCCGGTGCCCGCTGCGATGCCACATCCACAAAAAGCAGACAGTCTTCCGGAATATTCTTTAATGTACATGGTAATAAGGTAACTGAGTGCCGTTGCCCGAAGAAGAATATCATCATCGATCACTTCATAATTCACCTCGTAATAGGCAAATAATGGCATGGTTGCGATAATACCATGTGCTCCGCTTCCGGTAATACTCATAGCAGGGCTGGATAACCCCAGTACCCGCGCCTCGATCGCACCATTACACATCAGCTGTGCTGTCTTGCGGGCATCTTCGGATATGATCTTACCATCATTGGCACGAAGAAGCATCGGACCGATCGTCGTTTTCTTAGAATGGATCCCTTCTTCCAGAAGCTCGATATTCATGGAAAATGCTTCTCTGATGAAGCTGATCTCCTTCGTCGGCACCTGTTTCACGTATTCCAGAATCTGTTGCAAAGTATAACGGTGAATGACCGGTGTCTCTGCTTCCTCTGATTCTTCCTGCTGCTCTGTCTTTTCTCCAAATACGATCTCGCCATTCTTCTCTATCCACTGGATATGCGTGTGTGTTCCCCTGATATGGACACTGCAGGTATCGGTCTCTGTGCACACCGTCGCATCAATGGTAATCTCTGATCCCATATGATCCAGTGCAACATGCACCCTGCCATCCCGAACCATCTTCGCCGCAGCTTCATTATCTGCATCTGTAATACCATCCAATGACTCCAGCCCTTTCGTCGGGTCTGCCGCTACTACACCCAAGGCTGCCGCCTGGAGATTCCCATACGCATCTGAGCCTGGTATACCACAGGTATATGCATTCTTATACATGCCGGAATTCAATGCCACATCCACACGCAGCACTTCTCCCACGATCTCTGCTTTCGCCCGTGCTGTCGCAAATGCGATCGCACCCGGTTCCGTTACTCCCAATGCCGGTTTCATGTCCTCACGGATCAGTCTGGTCAGTTCTTCCATACATACCCCTCCTTACGCTCTCAGTGTTCTTTTAGAATAACACATCTGCTTCATTTTTTATAGATTTTTAAGAGGAAGTTTATTGACTTTCCGCAGATTCGGCGTATCATTTTAAAATAGAAAATTTATATGAGGGCAGACTCTTAAAAGAGTCTCTACGAAAGGACGTGAAATCATGCGTGAAAAGTTTGCACGCTTCATGGCTGGTCGATATGGTATGGATACCATGGGACGTTTTACCATCGGACTGGCACTTTTTTTAGTTGTTATCAACTACATTTTTACCAGCCGGATTATTAATCTACTGGTGTGGATTCTTCTGATTCTGGCATATTACCGGATGTTCTCCCGCAATGTATATAAGAGATCTTCCGAGAATCAGGTGTTTCTGAACAAGACATATAAGATCCGTCACTGGTTCTACACCCAGAAAATCCTGTTTGGTCAGAGAAAGACACACCATATTTACCGTTGTCCATCCTGCAAGCAGAAGATCCGTGTACCAAGGGGCAAGGGCAAGATTGAGATCCGCTGTCCAAAGTGTAACACCACATTTATCAAAAAGAGCTAAGGAGTCATCCCATGTTCGGATACATTGCAATTAATAAAGCGGAAATGAAATTCCGCGATTTTGACATTTATCATGCTTATTACTGTGGACTCTGCAAAGACTTAAAGGAACGTTACGGGCGAAGCGGTCAGATTACATTATCCTATGATATGACATTTCTCATTATCCTGCTTTCCGGCTTATACGAGCCGCCGGCAGAAGATTCGATCCGTAACTGTGTGGCACATCCATTTCAGAAGCATGCCGCACGCACCAACGAGATCACGCAGTACGCCGCAGATATGAATATTGTTCTCTCTTATTATAAATGTCTGGACGACTGGACAGACGAACATAAGAAAAAAGCCTGGATCAATTCCAGGCTTCTTCGTTCCAAGGTGAAGCAGATTGAAAAGACTTACCCGGAAAAAGTTAAGCTCATCCGCGATATGCTCGCCCAAATCTCTTCCTGCGAAAAAGCGAATGAGCAGGATCTGGACAAGATGGCCGGTCTGTTCGGTGAGATCATGGCTGAAATCTTCGTCTGGAAGCAGGATATATGGAAAGGCTCCCTTCACCGAATGGGATTTTTCCTGGGCAAATTCATTTATCTGATGGATGCTTATGAGGATATAGATGACGATATTGCAAATGCGTGTTATAATCCTTTTATGCAATTCAGAGAACGCGAAGATTTTGATGATTACTGTAAGCAGATCCTTACGATGATGATTGCTGAATGTTCTCGTGAGTTTGAGAAGTTACCGATCCTCACTCATGCCGAGATTCTTCGCAACATTCTCTATTCCGGCGTATGGTGCCGATTTGAAGCAATCTGTGAAAGGCGCCAATCAGTTAATAATCAGGAGAACAAATCATGACCGATCCATATCAGATTCTGGGGGTATCCAGAGATGCCAGTGACGACGAGATCAAGAAGGCTTATCGTACGCTGAGCCGCAAGTACCACCCGGATGCGAATATCAATAACCCTAACAAAGACCAGGCAGAAGCCAAATTCAAAGAAGTACAGCAGGCTTACCAGCAGATTATGAAAGAACGTGAATACGGCTCTTCCGGCAGCTATGGAGCCGGAGGATATGGAACAGGCGGTTACGATCCGTTCGGAGGCTTTGGCGGTTTCGGTGGATTCTGGGGAGACTTCGGCGGTGGCTACAGACAGCAGGCCGGTCCCGAAGCTACGGATAACGAAGATGTCTTACATCTGCGTGCTGCTGCCAACTTTATAGGCAGCGGTCACTATCAGGAAGCACTGAATGTGCTGAATGATATGAAAGACCGCAGTGCACAGTGGTACTACTACAGCGCTATGGCGAATTCCGGACTTGGCAATAATGTAGCTGCACTGGAGCACGCCAAGACTGCTTATCAGATGGACCCGAATAACATGCAGTATCAGGTACTCTTACAGCGTCTGCAGAGTGGCGGCAGCTGGTATCAGACCAGGCAGAATCCTTATCGTCCTTACTCGATGAGCGGCAGCGATTACTGCATGAAGCTTTGCATTGCCAATCTGGTATGCAACCTCTGTTGCGGCGGAAGCGTCTGCTGCGGTGGTCCGGGAACCGGTGGCGGACGATACTTTTAACGAAACAGCTCATCAAGTGAGATCCGGCAGTCTTCCTGATATATGTGTACCGGAACAGATTCCGTATAATCATATACTCTGGACTTGCCTGGATCTTCCAGCAGAAATAGCTTTACGGTTCTGTAATAATTGGAACATGACATAGCTACAGTTCTTCCGCCTTGTACACCACATAGCCCTCATAGTAATAGCTATGGTCTATACCTTTCATATAAACTTCTCTATCGTTAATCTTTTCTGTCAAAGCCTGTTTTAAAATATATTTTATCTCGATATCTTTGATCGGACTTCTTTCCATCGCCAACAGATAATCTTCTTTATTCACAACACTCCAGTCAATAACTTTGTTCAACTCTCTTTTCATAATTATATCCAGCCATATTCTGGTGCTTCGGCCGTTCCCTTCACGAAATGGATGAGCTATATTCATTTCAACATATTTTTCAATAATTTCATCAAATGTTGACTGCGGCATCTTCTCAATATTATCAATTGCAGCTTGCAAATACATAACAGGAGCAAATCGAAAGTTTCCTTTCGAAATATTTACACATCTCACGTCTCCCGCAAAATCGTATATTTCTCCAAATAGATATTTATGAATGGCCGCAAGCATCTCAAAACTTCCTGCTTTATAGTTATCCAAATATCCATTTTCAAATAGCTCTACTGCTTTTTTCTTGCTTATCTTTTCTTCCATTCTCGCAAGTTCTGTGGAATCTGTAATATTAAGCTTATTTTCTAATGCCATATGCTTTCCTTTCCAAATAGAGATTAATACATTTTATTTTTAACCATTTTACCACAGCCAGTATTATTCATACAATATACTCTATGAACTCATAGCAGAACTTTCCATAGTTGATTTCTGTGCAAGCAAAAGGATCCCGCCACCAGACGGAATCCTCCCTTGTATCTTATATGTACTGTTCCGGATCACCATAGTAATCCAAAAGCATAGATTCAAATTTATCATGTACACCGTGCTTTGCCGGTGCCTGTACGATATTCATTCCCGGACTGTGATTTCCCTCGATCAGCTCCAGTCTTCCATCGGAAAGGATTGCCACATCCCAGCCTACCACACGCAGACACGGAAGTGCCTGTGACGCTTCCTTACACAGCGCACAGATTTCCTCCCAGAATGGAATCTGCACACCTCGGAATTGCATACCGGTCATTGGATGTGCGATATAGGTATTGGCACATTCATCGATCCCGTCTGTGTTGATAATACCGGTCTTCGGATCGATCTCGCAGAAAATTCCGCCTCCGTGAGCGTTATCCACATGGAGTCCGTTATTGCCCACACGTAATCCACATCCGAATACTTCAAACCGATCCTCGTTACGGAATGTGATCACGCGCAGCGTGTTCAATGATGATGGATGGAATACTGCCAGTGATTCATGAGATTCTACAAATTCTTCTGCCAGATATCTGCCCTTGATCATCTTCTGATAGAATTCTTCTTTATCTTCTTTCGCGTCAAACTCTTCCTCTGTCAAACGGATAAATCCGATTCCCCAGCTGGAATACTGTGGCTTCAGCGCAACCACATGATACTTGTGCACAAATGCATCGAACTCTTCATAGCTTGCTTCCGGCACATAGAGCCATCCCCTGCTGACAAACTGTGTAAAATTCTTCAAAAAGCTTAATTTGTCTTTCAGATATTTTTCAGATTCGTTATTATATGGACGCATCAGTCTGGTCGCCTCGATATCTGTCAGATATCTTTTCTGTTCTTCCGGACTTAAGCCATAGAAGCCGAAGATCATATACTCTGACTGAGACACTCGTTTTTCCGGATTGTTTCTGCGCACCTTCAGATAATCATGGAATAACTTACGCTTGGTAAATCCTTCCGGCAGTTCCTTTGTCCCTTCTATATAATGCATGAATTTCTTCTTCAGAACCGGATATGCTCTGAGATTCTTCACAAGATAATTATCCAATAATATGTTTTTCTTCTTTTCCATCTTCCTCTGCTGCTCCCTCTAAACACTTTTGTATCTGTGGATATTTGCCAATCCCATCTAACTGTATAATATTGCCGCCAGGCCAGTGACAGTTCCCTTCGATCAGTTCACAACCATCCGGTGTCACTGCAATGTCCCATCCCACGTAGCCAATTCCCGGCATTCTTTCCATTGCTTCATTTACCAATGCCCTGATCTGCTCCCAGTGTGGAATCTGCAGTCCAGGCATATAATAATCGGTTCCCGGATGTCTGTCGTAATCCCGGATCTCTGTATTATTTCTTCCAGGTCCCGATACGCATCCTCTGTCAAGATCCAGCGGATATGCGATACCGCCGGAGTGAAAATTATCCGCCACTGCTCCTGCACCGCCACATTTCAGACAGGCACCGATCAGATGTATCTGGCCTTTCTGGTCTCTGGCTGCGTTGATCCGAATGGAATTCACACATCCCGGGCGGACGTGTTCCAGTACTTCATGCTGCACGATACATTCTTCGACCAGCATATTATTTTTCCTGCATTCCTCATAGAATGACGGAATATCTTCTATTTCTTTTGTATGGATCTTACGGATCCCATGCCCCATGATTCCCCGGCTCGGCTTGCATATGATGCATTCATGACCCTTCAGAAATGCCTCAAAGTCTGCCGGTTCCGTATCTGGCACATATCGATATTCCCGCTTTACCAGTCCTTCAAACTGTCGGTAAAACAGATGCTTCTGTGCCATGATCCTGGCATCTTCCTTTGGCAGCCGCCGGTTCAGCTCCCGGTCTGCCTTGGATGACCTGCCGGAAGTCAGATACTGATAACGCTCTGCATCTTTCAGCTCATAGAAGCGCAGTACCAGGTAATTCTCAGGCGATGCGCCGTGCCGATAGCCACAGCCTATGGCATCCAGAAAATACCGCATCGCAAGCCCTCCCCGCTGTCTGCGGAGACTCTCTGCCATCTTCCATGTTTTCTTAACAGCATTCCACTGTGACATGTCCGTTACTCGCCTTTCCGTTCCTTCAATATCTGCTGCACATTCTCTTCTCCCAGACGTTCCAGGGTACGGCCACCGGCACGGAAATCCGTACCCAGTGCTGCCGATGCGATCTCGATCAATGATGTACACACCGGAACCGGAATATCCAGCACATGTCCCAGTGATTCCATCAACACCAGTCCCTGTGGAATGTCTTCCGTAATATATCTGGAATTCACGGATGTTGGTCCCTTTGCACGCTCCGGCATTGCCGCATACGCAAAGAATACTTCCTTCGCATCACTCTCATCGTCCAGACTGTTGCGGTATTTGCACATTTCCACATATGGAACCGGCTCCAGTCCAAGATGTTCTAAGATATTCATTTTCTCCTGATCCAGTGCTTCCAGTATCTTCCACGCTGACGGAGTAAATACTTCATGGTACATACAATAATCACCACCAGTCGCTTCAATCCGCGGAATACTCATGACTGCCCCAACTGTGTGAACAATCATGTTCGGATTGTGAAGCGCCGTCTCGATCACGCTGTCTGCATAGGCAAACGGCGTGCCGAGCTGATCTAATTTGGAAACAGCATAATCTTTCTGGTGCACCGGATAGATACCGATCGGATTCCTTACATTGCGAAATCCCACCTTAAATCTTCCCGGTTCCATGATCCGTCCATCGATGAAGCTGCTCTCTGCCTCTGCGATGATCACGCCTTCCGGAATGCCAATTCCAATGGCATAGGCCGTTGACAGATATCCAGGGTTCACTACCACAATCTGCCCCGCTTCCAGATGCGGGAGTATCTTTGCCAATACATCCTGATGATAGCCTGTCTGCACGCAGACAAAGACCACATCCTGTCCTTTTACTGTTTCTATCTCTCTCGTCACATGGGCAATGTGACTTACTTTTTCTTCCCCAAATTCATCCAGCACCATCCTGCCCTGATTCTCAGACAGATACCGAAAGTTATCATCATGCATGGCATGCGATGTCTTGATCAGCGTCACCTCATGACCTTTACCGGCATAGTCTGCTCCAATCGCACATCCGGTATTGCCCGCTCCTACAATTGCTACTCTCATATCCCTCTCCTACATCATGCTTCCAAAGAGAAGATCTGTCTCCGGAAGTCGTTTATTATCCAATGCTGCAGCCGGCGTGAATGTCATTTCCCCGAATCGGACTCCTTTCTCTGTCAGGTACAGATCCACTCTGACAAATGGAAATCCTTCACTCAGCCGGTCCGCTGTCTGAAAGGCTTCTTCCAGTCCCGCAGGTCTGGGAAGCGCAAAGCCTTCCGGTGCATTTTTCGAATCTCTGTTAATACGCATCAACTTAAAATCCCGGTCAAAGAAATAGAACTTCGGCCAGCCTTCTTCTCTGCCTGCGCATACCATCACACAGTACGCTTTTCCATGAAAGCAGTAGAATTTGTAATCCTCCGGAAGTGATCCGTCTGATCCGCCGATATATTCTTCTACAATGATCTTTTTCTCAATCTTCCGGTACTGAAGCTCTGAAAAATACGCCCAGAATGGTTCCTTGCCCCATTTGCGGAGCTTCTCTACCGTCGCCGGAATATCCAATTCCTTCTTAGACTGACAGATGATGTTATATCCACATCCAAAGTTCCATTTCATGGCAAACTGCTCCGGAAGCTTGTCCCATTCGATCTCTTCCGGTGTGTCATAAACTGCGATCAGCTTGTTCAGGCAATGCTCCAGTCCACAGTTATCAATGTATTCCCGGACGCAGTATTTGTCTGCGCACTGTCTCACCAGTGGATCCCTGCCATAAGTCTCAAGCTTTAGCTTCAGGATCTTTTCATTTAATGTCTTTGGATCCTTCAGATCCGGGAAACGTCCAAATTTTTTCAAAAATAATAACTTCGTATTCAATCTCGGAGACAGATAGGAAAGCGTTATGTAAAAAGCCTTGGACGCTTTGCTTATCTTCTTCTTTTTCATGCCTCTGCCTCACTTTCCAGGATCAGTTCTTCTGCTGCTGTCAGAGAATCAAGCAGACAGTCGATCACGAACTTTGACCGTTTTACGATCGAACGGTATTCCTGCTTGGAGGACACATACTGGTAATGCAGCACTTCAATTGAAGGATCATAACGCACCACACTTTTATCTTTTCTGCACAGCCAGTCCAGAATCTCCATCTCAAAATACATATAGGTCTTCGGATAAAATGGCTCCGGATGCTTTTTCAGATAGCGTTTGGAAAAAATCACGCAGGAACCATGCAGTACACTTCCCTCCGTAGGGATACTGCTGTCGATACACTGTTTTGCTCTTCTTCTGCGCTGTACTCTCTTCCAGATTGCCGGGCTGTTCTTTTCTCCGCTGCTGAGTAACAGCAGGATCGGGTTCTTTGTACGCGCTACCTTTTCCCGTTTCTTTCTTACGGATTCCAGTGAATATCCGTGAAGGCTCTTCGGATTCTGGTGAATACCGGAAAACACTGAGATAATATCCGGTCCCAGCACATCAAACGAATGTCTGCGATAGATTGCTTCCACCTTCGGGCAGAAATCTTTCTGCAAGATCTCCACGTCATTGTTAAGTACCACTACGAAATCCGCCGGCACATTCTTCTGTACCCAGCGCACTCCCATATTATTACCTTTTGCAAAGCCGGAATTTTCCGGATTCAGAATGACTTTAATCTCTGAATCTTCTGTATATTCGTCTAACAGTTCCTGTCCTGTTCCATTCGGCGACGCATTGTCCACGATCACGATCTTCTTGTCGCCTTCCAGTGCCTTGATTCGTTCCACGCATTTTCTGGTCATATCCGCCGCACGATAATGCAGGATTACAAATGCTATCATTCTGAAACCTTCCTTTCTCTTCCGTTCACACTGCTTCTTATGCTGTCCATGATCCAATATTTCAGATCATATGGATTCCTACTTAATTTCAGGCTCTTTTTAAAATGCTTTGCAGCAAGTGCCGGATCTGTCGGATGCACACGCTTACCCATTCTCCGGTTCATCACTGCCATACTCTTCGGATACTGTTCGTACAGATCCAGATGCTTCTTATATAAATGCAGCAGATGCTGATAAGACGCAACTCGCGCTGAGATACTGTCTGCACCCACTTCCGATTCTACCAATGCCTCTGGCATATACCCCAGGTCAAATGTATTCGCCGCACGGATACCAAAATCCCAATCCTGATACCGCTTGATATTCTCATCAAAGCGTAGTGTCTCCCAGACCTCCCGCTTCATCAGCATGGTCTGTGTACTGGCTCTGTTCTCCGCGAGGAATTCTTCCACCGCATGTTCCTTATGAAAATCATGCACCGGAAAATGAAACTGATTGCCATTTGTCGCTATCCGGTTCATTCCGCAGAAACACATATCCACCTGTGTCTCTTCCAGAAAGCGCACCTGCTTCTCCAGCTTGTCCGGATGCCAGGTGTCGTCACTGTCCTGAAATGCAATCAATTCTCCGTCTGATCGTTCTGCGCCGTAATTTCTCGCATAACAGGCGCCGTGATTCTCTTCGTATCTGAGATACTTCACTCTCGGATCGCTGATCTCACGGAATAATTCTTCTGTCCCATCCGTCGAAGCATCATCCACTACCAGCACTTCGATATTCTGATAGGTCTGCGCAAGCACACTGTCCACGCAGGCCGGCAGCTTTTCTTTTCTATTATATGTAGGAATAATTACCGAAATCTTCTTCGCTTCCATTAGATATATCCTTCTGTATCTTTCCGTTTTATTACCTGTTTTTTACCGGATATGGAAATGCTGCCTTCATCTGCCGTTTCTTCTCCTCCACCATCTCCGGTAAGATCTGATACTGTTCTTCTATCTCTGTTAACTCCGGCGCCTTCTCTGTGCGCAGATCTCTTGGCTGCGCTTCCACACCGTACGCCGAATAATAATCTTCAAATTTATAACCGTCTCCTAACAGACGGTCTCCAAATACCAGATACATATTCGGGATTCCCAGACTGTCTGCAACAATCAGTCCATGCAGGCTGCTGGAAATAATGTATCTGCACTCTGCGATCTCCTTCACTACCTGCAAAGGATCATCTTTTACATTAATAAACTTTGCGTTATCATAGGATGCCAGCAGCTTCTCCACCGCCGGGTCCTTCAGATCACACAGATGAGGTACAACGCCCACATCATAACATACCTCCGGCCGTTCTTTCAATAACTCTGACGCCAGAATTCCGGCATCTGCCATCGGAATGTCCATTTTCTTTCCCGTCATGCGCTCTACATTCTTTCTGGTAAGCTCTCCTCTGACGGCGCAGAATTCCATATTCCGCTTAAAAAACTTCCCATCCGCATCCGAATAATTGATAAAACCGGTTCCCCACACATACACATGGGGCTTACGGATCCCGTTGATCCGCTGCTGCAGACGCATCATTGCCGAACCATGCAGCGTATACTGTCCCAGACAGCTTCCGATCCCGCAGATCTCCCCATCCAGAAAAGAATGGCGTTCTGCCTCATATCCAAAGCATTCCTTTACGATCAGCTCATTCAGACAGTCTCCCATATTCCGCAATTTCGAATAATACATCTTAATCTTGTCCGGCATCTGTAATTCCTCTACTATCTTTCTATTCCAATCTCATAACTACTCGTTCATATCTTCCGTCATCTGCAAACGGAATGTCATTGACCGCATCAAACAGCGGCTGATATCCATAACCATCTGTGATCCATCCATATCCCGCATACTGAGCGGTATTAAATCCCGGAATGGTATTGGCCTCGATCAATACCGGTCCATCCTTTGTGATTGCCACATCCCAGCCGATATTAGAGATCTTCTTGCCAAGCGGCACAGCCCGCTTCAGCATTTCCAGTGTTTTATCCCAATGATTTAGCTGCAGCCCCTTGAAAGCCACGCCTGTCATCGGGTGCACCGTATATTCTTCCATCTTGTTCTGATCCACAGCATCTGTGAGCACTTTTCCCGTACGGATATCCACTACCGCAGTCAGCGCATCCTGGCAGCCATTGGCGATATCTTTGTGCAGTGCCGAAGTCAGCACCGGCGCAAACAGATGGGTTCCGTATGGAGACGTTACCGAATAAAATCGCACCACACTCACCGCACTTGGATTCAGTTCACTCAGCACATTATCCTGGCAGATGTATTCTTCTATGATTCCGTTGCCGCCATTCCGAATGTGATCAAGTGCATCTTTTATATCTTCTGCACAGGTTACCGGCAGGACACGGACACCCTTGCCCATCCCCTTGCAGTTTGGCTTATATACGACCTTGCCGGTTCCTTCCGCCAGCTCTTTCAGTACATCCTCCGTCACATCGGAAGCCTGCACACATTTTCTTCCATAAAATTCATCAAATACTTTGGAAAATATATATTTATTCATCAACATACCGATATAACGTCGGTCTGTAAATTTCTTACGAAATTCCATACGGGACCAGAGTGTAGATACCGTCTTCTTCTGTTCCTGTGTCAGATCATAGAATCCGGTCCATGCATATTCGCCAAAAGAAATGTGATTGTATTTCTTGGCCTGTATAATATCCTTCTCTACTTCAGATGCATTCAGTCCATGCTCTTCGGCATATTCTCTGGCATATAATCTGATATGCTTTCTCGAATTGATAAGTCTTGTAAAACTATTTGTCTGTCCCATATGTATCCTCTTTCTAATTCATCGTTACATTTGCTTTATCAGCTCTTCCAGTTCGTACTTTCTTCCGGTCTTTGTCACCATCTGCATTGCACCCATCTGTGCCGTACAGTTAGCTTCCACCATGCACCAGCCGTGGTCTCTGCTGTAAGCCAGATCCCATCCGCAATAATGATTGTCCGGGATCATCATAGCTGCTTCTTTGACCATAGAGACTGCCTCATCCCACTTCGGAATCTGGAATCCCTTAAATCTGATACCACTGTCCGGATGACACTCATACGTGTGTCCTTTTTTGTCCGCTCCATCAGTATAAATGACTCCTGTCTCTGCGTCAATGAGTGCACTGACTCCTCCCGCACTAAAATTATCCACAAAGCTGTCTCCCCGGCCCATTCGGATCGATGGATGGAATAATTTTATCTCCGGTTCGCCCTCTTCATTCTTAATGATGGCGGTTGGAATACGCAGAGTATTCACGGATCCTGCATGAATCTTCGACAACGCTTCACCCTGTACGATCACTTCTTCGATAACCGCGCCGCTCTTACTGTACTCCTGATGTGCCTCTTCTACAGAATCATACATACCAAGATTCTCTACTCTGACACCGTTACCGAAAGCTGCATACACCGGTTTCACCACATAGTTCTCATGCCGCTCCGCAAATTCGCGAAGTTTTGCCAGATTCTCTTCGGTCGGTTTTTCATTTTTCAAAATGCGGATAACTTCCCGCTTATACATATCTTTGAATTTCTTGTAGGTCCGATACTTATTCTCCAGGAGATCGGTATTCTTTCGCTGATTCATGCGCGGATAATAACTCAGACGGATGCCCTCTGTAATGAATGAATTACGATACTCTGCATCCTGCCCCTCATATCCAAATGTAAAATACTCACTGTAATAAGAACCATATTTAAACAGGCAGCGGATCATATCCCTCTTTAATTTTTTCACATATTTCGGATCGGCAAGTTCCTCCGGCTCCTTATATTTAGCAATGATCTCATCCATTTTATCCTTTTTACATTTATAATAGTACGCTTTGCGGTACCACGGTACGAAACGGTATTTATAATGAAATTTTCTAAGATATTTGCGCAGCACTTTACTTTCCTCCTGGCATGATAAATGCCGCCATGCCAGACTGGCACAGCGGCATCTCTCGCTTTACTTTACTGCTCTTTCTTTACAGCAGCTGTCTTCTTTTTCTTAACGACTTTCTTTTTCTTTGGTGCGAACATGTTCTTACGGATACGATGTGTCTCATCACGCATGAACTGCTCTTCATAGATACGGATATATCCTGTATCCTGGATCAGCCATTCACCATCGATCTTAACATATTTGTCTGTGTAGATTGCAGATCCTTCTACCTGAAGTCCTTCATATGGATCACCCTTAGCGAAGATCAGTCTGTCTTCCAGATACCATTTACCGTAAGCAACTGTGTCGCTCTCAAACCATACCTGTGGGTTATGTCCCTGATGAAGTGTAATCTCTGTCTTAGGCATAGATTTCTTGAAGTAATCTGTGATTTCCTTTGGTCCGTGGAATACCAGCTTACCATTAGAATATGCTGTCTCGATATCCGGTGCCATTGTAGTCTCAAGTTCATCCCAGTTCTTTGTATCAAGAGCCTGGAAATATTTACTCTTCAGTTCTTTAATTGCCTGTACATCTTTAATCTGCTGTAATTCTTTTTCCAAAGCCTCAAGGCGTTCTTCTACTGTCATTTTTATACCTCCATACCTACTTTATATGCATCAGCTGTTGCGTCGATACCCATGCGTACTTTCTTAGCATCGCCGATTACATTGTAAGCGATTCCAAGCTCATCACATTTATCTGTAAGGTCTGCTGTCGGACGAGACTTAGCTCCTGTAGCAAGTACTAATGTATCGAAGCTACGTGACTTATTGCTTGTCTTCTTGAATTTATCTGTGAACTTGTAATCTACTGTGTGATCACCAATTGCTGTAACCTTGCTGCGGTTGCTCTTCTGGATTGTCTTTCCAGGATATTCGATATCAAGGAACATGCTACGAAGCATACCCATTGCTTTACCAACACGTCTGCTGTCCATGATACGAACATTCTTCTCACCCTTGTTGATCAGGTATGTTGCTGTCTCGCATCCTACCAGACCACCACCAAGGATCAGGATCTCACCTTTGGCTTCTGCCTTACCAGCCAGAACATCCTCTGCTGTAACAATGTCAGCTCCATCTACGCCCGGAAGATCCGGTGTAGCGAACTCAGAACCGATAGCTACTACTACATGATCCGGTTTGATCTCAGCGATCATCTCTGGTGTAACAGTTGTATTTGTCTTGATCTCGATGCCAAGTCTTTCACATTCTTTGATCTCCCAGTCAACAGCTGCTTCAAATTCCTGTTTCTTAGGAGCTTTACCAGCTAATCTGAATCTTCCACCTGCTCTCTCAGATGCTTCGTAGATTGTAGGATTGTGTCCACGTTTCTTCAGGATCTCTGCTGTTACCAGACCACTGATACCTCCACCGATGACCATAACATTCTTAGCCTTTTCAGCCTTTGGCATACCTTTGTATTCCAGGCAGAGCATTGGGTTACGTGTACATGTGATATGTGTAGCCTTTGGATCGATAACCTTGTCGTAGCATCCTTCTGTACATCCGATACAACGACGGATCTCATCCTCACGACCTTCTCTTGCTTTATTACACCACTCTGGATCAGCCAGCTGTGCACGTCCGATAGCGATCATGTCGATCTCGCCGTCTTCGATCAGCTTGTTAGCAAGTGCTGGCATGTTAACACGTCCAACACCGATTACCGGGATGTTAACTGCTTTCTTGATCTTAGCGATGTTTTCCATATTGAAACCTGGCTCAAGGTTATATGGCGGTACTTCGTATACTGTTGCAAGGCTTCGTGCATTACCTCTTGAAAGGTCGATTGCATCTACACCTGCTTCTTCTGCCCAGTTAACGAACTGGATAGTCTCTTCTACAGTTGTATTCTTAGGAAGTAACTCATCTACTGCATCCAGACGCATAAGCAGTGGCATATCCTCTGGCATGTTAGCACGCATCTCGCGGATAACTTCCAGATTGAAGCGGCAACGATTCTCCAGGCTCTGGTTACCATACTCATCTGTACGGTTGTTCAGAGACGGATTCATAAATTCGTGTGGAAGATATGTATGTGCTCCATGGAACTCCAGTGCATCAAATCCAGCTTCTACAGCCAGTTTAGCAGACTCTCCGAACTGCTTAATGATCTCATGGATACGCTCTACTGTAACTGTATCCGGTGTCTCTTCTACGTTTGTCTTGTCAAAGAAGTCAGCCGGTACGAATCCTCCGTGCCAGATCTGAACAGCTGCCTTACCACCATTTTCATGGATTGCTTCAGTTACTTTCTTCAGTTCATCTCTGTCTGCTTCACTATACAGTCCGAAATATAAATACGCATGACATTCTTTACAAATAGATACCGGCTCTACAATGTTCAGTCCGCATCCACCTGCTGCACGTGCTGCGTGGTACTGAATCATATCATCTGCTACGTGATGTTTGTCCTTAACCATCTTGGTATTCATACCAGGAAGTACAATTCTGTTCTTCAGTTCAAGACCTCTCAATTTAATTGGAGAAAACAATGCATCATAACTCATTTTGAAATCGTCCTCTTTTCTTTCATTATTAAATAGGTTAACAGGAGTCATTGTTCCGCCATACGATCCAGACCGGTACGGGAATCACTTGTCTGAATATATAATCGGAAGCTGTTCGTTATACGGTAGTAAATAGTATCTCTAGCTTTACTTTCCCTTTAAAAGCTTGTCTAAATTTTAACACGAGCACATACTATGTGTCGGAACAAATTCCCAAATATAGTGCACAAGCAATGTACAAAAAATCAATTTTTCCTATCACATTTTTCTAATTAATCATTTTTTCTTTTTTACGCTTGTAGCGTTTTTGCATTTTTTGTCTGCATTTGTAGAAGTGAATTGTCATGATTTTTTCGAAAAATGTAGATTATTTAACAAAAAAATGTGAAACACCGTCTTCGAGATTCGTTTATACTATGCTCAACAGATAAATTTTCGATATGTTCAGGAGGGAACAAAATGATCACAGATATGAAAGACGCAAAGATCTTCCAGCCTCTTCAGCTTGGAAGAACAACTTTAAAAAACCGTATTGCAATGGCTCCAATGAGCATGCATTATGAAGCAACTAACGGAACTGTACCAAAACAGTTGGCAGACATCTTCGTCCGTCGTGCAGAAGGCGGCGCAGGATACGTAGTAATCGACGCTGTAACTGTTGACCACAAATATTGGTATATTGGAAAGACTACTGCTCTTGATAAGGACTCTCTGGTTCCTCAGTTCAAGAGATTCGCAACTCGTGTAAAAGATGCAGGAAGCGAACTGATCCCACAGATCATTCACCCGGGTCCGGAATCTATCTGCGCTATGAAAGGTATTACTCCGATCGGACCATCTATAAATACAAATGCAAATGGTGATGTTTCAAGACCGGCTACTATTAAAGAGATCCAGAAGATCATCAAACAGTACGGAAAAGCTGCACGCCGTGCAGAAGAAGCAGGATGCGGCGGTATCGCATTACACGCAGCACATGCTTACATGCTTCCAGGTGCATTCCTTTCTCCACTGCGTAACAAACGTATGGATGAATATGGCGGAACAATTGATAACCGTGCTCGTCTGATTCTTGAGATTATTGAAGAATGTCGTAAAAACGTAAGTGAAGACTTCCCGATCATCCTTCGTATCTCCGGTTCAGAGCGTGTCGAAGGTGGTAACAGTCTGGAAGAAATGTTATACCTTGCTCCGAAGTTCGAGGCAGCCGGTGTTAATATGTTAGAAGTATCCGGTGGTGTTCAGTACGAAGATATGCAGGATATCATCCCATCACACAGCAAGAAGATCGGACGTAACGTATACGAAGCTTCTGAGATTAAGAAAGTTGTTAATATCCCGGTATTCGTTGTTGGTAAGATCAACGACATCCGCTATGCTGCAGATATCGTAGAGCGTGGACTGGTAGACGGTGTTTCTCTCGGACGTCCGTTACTTGCAGATCCTGATCTTCCGAACAAAGCCCGCGAGAACCGTTTCGATGACATCACACCATGTGCATCATGTGGTGGACGTTGTGTAACTCCTAAGGATCCACAGCATCCGGTATGCCAGTGTCACATCAACCCACTGGTTGGTCACGAATACGATTATCCATTTAACCCAGTTGATACTCCGAAGAACGTACTGGTTGTCGGAGCAGGTCCTGGCGGAATGTACGCAGCCGTAATCGCAGCAGAGCGTGGACATCACGTAACTGTATGGGAGAAGAATTGTCAGGTCGGCGGACAGCTCGCACTGGCTGTTGTTACTCCTGGTAAGCAGGAAATGTGTAAATGGTTATCACACCTTACATACCGTGCTAACAAAGCAGGTGTTACATTTGAATTCAACAAAGAAGCTACTGTAGATGATATTAAGGAATTCGCTCCTGATGCAGTTATCGTAGCTACCGGTGCAAGACCGTTTGTTCCACCATTCATCAAAGGTCTGACCGATTACCCTGTAACTACTACTCATGATATCCTGAGCCGTAAGGTGACTGTACCGAAGGGAACTGTATGTATCCTTGGTGGTGGAGAAGTTGCCTGCGAGACAGCTGAAATGCTGATGACAGACGCTCGTCCGGCTTCCTTTGTAAAAACAGGAAGCATCGGTGATGTAGAAGTAACTCTGGTAGAAATGATGCCACAGCTCATGACAAATGTATGTCTGCCAAACCGTAATGTACTGATGGAGAGCCTTCACAGATCAGGTGTTAAGAGCTATGTTAACGCTAAGGTTCTGGAAGTTACTGACCACGATGTTAAGATCCAGTACACAACAGACGGAAGAGAAGAATGGCTGAGAGGTTTCGACCATATCGTAGTAGGAATGGGCTCCAGAAATTACGATCCATTCTCTGAAGAACTGAAGAAGTTCGTACCGGAAGTAAGAGTTGTCGGAGATGCTGTAAGAACAGGTCTTGCAAGTAAAGCTCTTCATGAAGGATACTTCGCCGGATACGAGATTTAATAAAACATATTTCCCTCATACTTTTATTAAGATTGCAGATGCTTTTTTAGTGTCTGCAATCTTTTTTTACCTCTTTTTCGACATGTTGTAAATTTTCATTTTTTGTCCCGTCAAAGATTTGACATTCTCCGTTGACTTCGATTTTATTATGTGATAGTCTTAAATCAAATGTTTGTATTTGCGTACAATTTTCGGGGGAGTGAGCCATATTGAAAAACAGAATCCGACCTTTATGTGAGACACCGCGCGACGGCATATTCTGCGGTCCTGACAAATATCTCACATTACAGGAGCACACCATAACCAGCGAGATGTTTCCGGTAATGGAATACGACAGTTACTTTATATTGGTAAAAGAAGGACATGGTAATTTTGTGATCAACGGAGAAGAGTTTTTCGTCGAACCTGGTTGCGTATCCTGGATCCAGTGCTCTCAGGTACTCACTGTCTGTCCTGATTTTGGAAATAATCTCGTACTTTGGATCTGTCCTTACGACTACCAGCTTCTGAGCTATTACTCATTTAGCAATATTGCTCCAACCAGAGAACTTGAGATTGTCAATAATCTCCCGGTGATCGGCCCTGATGGCGATGAGGTAAAAGAGATCGTCCACTTATTCCATCAATACCGGAAGCTTTCCAAAAGACATTCTCACGGCTCTGCAATTATTCGAAGTTCTTATCTTCGCAGAATTGAACTTTTATATAACCGGTTTGCAAAAAGTATGAAGTCCCATTACAAATTCAGTAACCTGCCGCTGAGCCGCAAGGTCAGTCTGTATATTGCACTGCACAGCACAACTGCACTGACCTGTGCAGATGTAGTGAAAGCAGTTGCGCCATCTATCAGCGAATCAGCCCTAAATCATGCACTCCTTGTTGCAACAGGTCTGAATTTTAATCAATATCTGAACCGGCTGCGGATTGCGCATGCGATGTCGTATTTTCTCTATGACAGTCTTCCGTTTGACTACATATCCTCGATATCAGGATTTAATATGGAGATTACATTCTTCCGCCGTTTCAAATCTCTGATCGGTGTAACACCGCAGACTTATATGAAAAGGACGCTCAGCGACGGAAAGCATCACCCTGTATACCGCACCACTATTATGAACGAAACTCTGATCTCCGCGATCAGCTATCTGTACGAGAACATGACAGATCCTATCGACGCCGAGACACTTACCAAAGAACTGTACACTTCAGAGAATATTCTGCGTGTCCAGTTTAAGAACCGTCTGAATTCCAGTTACAAGCAGGTACTGTCCCAGTTCCGCGTGCGTTATGCTGAAGCGCTGCTCACTACGACTTCACTGCCAACAGTAGATATTGCTATCGAATCAGGCTTCGGTTCAGACCGCACCATGGCGCGGGTATTTTATAATATCAACGGCATATCTCCGGGAGAATTCCGCAAAGCCAGAAAGCTCCCTCAAAAAGCCGGTAAATAGCCAGCATCTGCGTCTGACCTATAAGATTACACTCAAACTATACACAGGAAGGCGATAAACTATGCAGAAAGATATACCACAGTCTGTTGACCCTGATGAGCCAAAGACTCCCGGGCGCGCCATTTTTTCCGGCGCCCATGACTACTTTGTAAATAATACCCTGCCCGATACGATCCAGGCACATGTGAGTCATTATCAGACTCCTACCTCTTATGCCAACAACCGGGATCAGACATTTATTCTTGTCCGCTCCGGCAAGGGAAAAGCATTAATCAACGGTCTGGAATATAACTTGAGACCCAATACACTGATCAATCTCGGTCCATTTCACCGTTACCGTTTTCTACCATCCAAAGGAACTCCCTTGGAAATTGCAGAAGCACGTATGAACAGTTCCACCTATGTATATATGATCGCTAATCCTTACCTGAAATGTGAACAGTTGACTGTTCCGTCTCAGCCTCCGGTCGTATATCTTAAAGGTCTGTCAGCTGAAATTGCCAATGAATCTATGGACGGACTGCTCCACGAAGCCATGAATGATTCAGCAGACCGTATCCTGCTTTGCTTCTGTTATATGATGAATTTTCTCGGAATCATCACAGATCAGATGCCAAAAGCATATTTTGCATCAAGTACGATACACAATAAAGAAAAAAAGTAATTTCTTTAACAAAGTTAATTATTTGAGAAAGGTTTTCGTTATTTGTCAATTATAACTAAGCCTTTCTCTTTTATTCCCGATATTTTAACCATTTTCTACAGATAGATTTATCTTTTTTCACTTTGTCACTCATTTTGATTGTAAATGTTAATTTTTTGTCGGTTTGTTCTGAATGAAATTTACACTCTGATACCGTTTAAAGCCTGATTTTGCTGTTAAAATATTATCAGTCATTGATATGACGTATCGGTAGTAAATTTTCGAAGGAACGGGAAACTTTCGGAAAACAACAAAAAACCAAAGAGAATATCAAGAAAAAGAAAGGGGATTCATTCAAATGTTTGAAAAAGAATTCGAAGGAAAAGTTGTATTAGTAACAGGCGGAAGCACAGGTATCGGTTATGCAACCGTTAAATCATTCCTCGCAACCGGAGCTAAAGTATACTTCTTAGGAAAACCAGGTGAGGATTTAACAAAACAGACAGAAGAGCTGAAAGCTATCAATCCTGATTACGACTTTGCATCAAACACAATCGACCTTTGCGATTACAAAGCAGCTCAGGCACTCTATGCTGAGATCGAAGAAAAATGGGGTCGTCTGGATGTTCTGGTTAACAACGCTGGTGTAGACAGCAGTTTACCGATCCACAAGATGAAACAGTCTCAGTGGGATTACGTCATGAACGTTAACCTTAAGGGAATGTTCAACCTTACAAAATACGCTATCAAGTACCTTAAGAAGACAAAAGGATGTATCGTTAACACAGCATCCGTTGCCGGTATCTACGGTGCAGGATGCGGATGCCCATACCCAGCTTCTAAGGGTGGTGTTATTGCTTTCACTAAGTCTATGGCTTGGGAGCAGGCATACGCCGGAATCCGCTGCAACGCAGTAGCTCCTGGTGTTATCGATACCAACCTGCTTGCAACAGTTCCTCCATTCGCTAAGAAGAACCTTGCAAAACAGATTCCTCTTGGATATATTGGAGCACCACAGGAAATTGCAAATGCGATCCTGTTCCTGTCTTCAAGCGCAGCACAGTATATCACAGGTGTTACACTGCAGGTAGACGGTGGATATGTTCCACACAACACAGTAGGCTAAGCCGAATTAAGCCAAATATGAATTTAAGCAGATACACAAAGGAGACGTCATTGTGAGTACCAAGCACTTTAATATATTTAATACTGGCGAAAGCAGTTTTTTTACACCAGGAGTACAATTAGCTAATATAGCAAGAGTCAAACCGGATGCTCCGGCCATCGTATATATTAATCCGGAGAATAAAGAGTCTGTCATGACCTGGCATTCTCTCGAAGTGCTCTCCAATCGTATCGCGTGGTATCTGCTGGAACAGGGAATCAAGCCGGGCAAGAGCGTCATTGTCGCTCTGCCCAACATTCCCACCCACATTGCTCTTGCTTTTGGAATCTGGAAGGCAGGTGGATGCTATGTACCGGTTTCTCCGCGAGTACCCCGCAAAAATATGATAGAAATATGCGAATGTGTATCTCCATCACTGGTTATCACCAATCGTTGGAAACCAGAAGGATGCTTAAGTCTCAGTTCTTCCGAACTCAAGACGATCAGCGAAGATTACCCGGAGCATATGCCTCCGGACATTATGGCGGTTCCAAATCTTGCCAACTGCTCAGGTGGTACTTCTGGCAAGACAAAAGTTATTGAGCAGGATATGGCAGCCGGTGAAAGCGATGAAGGTCTCAAAACCTGGTTTGCAATCTCCGGTATGCGTTTTGAAATGCGCCAGTTACTTGCCGGTCCATTATTTCATGGTGCACCGCATTCTGTAGCATTTAACGGATTATATTGTGGCAATACATTATATATTCCTTCCTGCTTTGACGCAAAAGCAATTGTAGCATTGATCAAAAAATATAAAATTGAATATGTACAGATGGTTCCTACTCTCATGCAGAGAATTATCCGTCTTCCGGATTTCAATCCGGAGGATCTGCAGAGCCTCGAAGTATTCTGTCACACCGGTGGCGTCTGTTCCGCAGACTTAAAACGGAAGTGGTTTGACATCCTTCCCCCGGAAAAGATCTATGAGATTTACTCTATGACAGAATGTGTCGGTATGACATCTATCCGGGGCGATGAGTGGCTGGCTCACGAGGGTAGTGTAGGTCGAATGCCATGCGGAGAAATTGCGATCCGCGACAGCGAAGGTCACGATCTTCCAATCGGCGAAACCGGGGAGATTTTCATGTCCTGGGGGCCGAACAAACCAAAAGTTACATATAAGAATATAACCCCTCTGGAAAGTGATGAAAATGGCTTTCGCAGTGTGGGTGACATCGGATACGTAGATAATGATGGGTATCTTTATTTCAAAGACAGACGCAGTGATATGATCGTCACTGGTGGCGAGAATGTCTTCGCCGCTGAGATTGAAGCTGTCCTGAAGAAACATAAAAAAGTAAATGACGCTGTTGTCGTCGGACTTCCTGACAAAGAATGGGGACATCGCATTCATGCCTTTGTCGAAACAACAGAGCTCGTCGGTGATAAAACGCTGATCAAATTTGCACTGAATTATCTGCCTCCATATAAAATACCAAAATCATTTGAACACATTGACCACATTCCACGGAATGAGAGTAGTAAGGTCGTCCGCAGTCAAATGGTCGAGGACTATTTGAAACGACATGCGGACACGTGTTCTTCTTCAAGTACGAAAGGGGAAAAACATGGAGAATAAAAAATTCAAAGGCTGGGGAGTCTTAGCTGCAGCCTTTATTATGTCATTTATACCTACCGGAATCATGAGCAACTGTTTCTCACTGTATATGGCTCCGGTATGTGAAAACCTTGGATTCAGCACAACCAGCTGGTCAATGGTTAACCTGATTGCATCCTTTGCAAGTGCCATTGGTGCTATGATCATCGCAGGTATGTATCAGAAGAAAAATATGAAAATCACTATGGTTATCGTTACAGCCGGTACATGTATCTGTTGGTTTGTAGCAACACTCTGCACAGCCATCTGGCAGTTCTATCTGGTATTTGCGCTGTCTAACATCTTTATGGCCGGTCTTACACAGCTTCCGATCTCTATGCTGGTTACAGCATGGTTTGAAGACAAGCGTGCTACTATGATGTCTATCGCTTACGCAGGCGGCGGACTCGGCGGAGCTGTATGGGCTCCTGTAATTTCCCGCTTCATCTCTGCAAGCGGTACAGGCTGGAAGACAGCTATGCTGTTCTCCGCTGGTGTTGTTGCTGTAGTTATGATTCTTACCGCTCTCTTCCTGGTAAAACGTTCACCGGCAGAATACGGAACAGAGCCATATCGTACAGGTGACAGTAAAGAAAAGGAAAAAGAAGCTACACAGAATTCCAACGCATGGATTGGTGTATCTAAAAAGACTGCTACCAAATCTGGTGCATGGCGCTGCATTATCGGTGTTGTAATGTTCACTGGTATCCTTTCAGCCGGTGTAACTACACATGTACCTAACTTTGTAACTTCAGTTGCTCAGGACGGCGGATCACTTCAGGGAACAATCCTCTCTGTATACTCTATCGTATCTATCATCGGTATGGTAGCAGGTGGTGCACTGATGGATAAGATCGGTATCCGCAAGACAGTTCTCGGCGCAACTGTTCTGGTAATCATCGGACTTGCAAGCTTATATGCATATTCTGTAACCGGTACTACAGCAATCGCATTTGGATATTCTATCTTCTTCGCAATTGCAATGTTCCTGCCTAAGGTACTTCCGTCAGTACTTATGTCGAAAGTATTCGGAACCAAAGAATACGGTGCTATCTATGCATTTGCTAACCTGTTCTTCCTGATCGGTGCTGCATTCGGTTCCGTACTGACATCTATCATTCAGGGAATCGTTGGATACGGCATCACATGGATCGTTTACATGTTTGTTGCAATTGCCCTGTTCCTGTGCGTATCCGGTGCAATCAAGGGCGGCGAGAAACTGCAGGCTAACTATCCTCAGGGAGATAACTAAGAATTAATTATGCACTTAATGCAATTAATTTAAGAAAGGATGAATAACATGAAAGAGATTAACAACAAATTAACTCAGAAATTTGACGAATACCCAACATTTGGTGTTCTTCAGGGCGTAAAGGTATTCGTTACTGGTACTAATATCGCCGGACCTTTTGCCGGTTCTCTGATGGCTGAAATGGGTGCTAAAGTACTTCAGGCAGAGGCACCTTCTATTGCATGCCAGACAAGAGGTACTCTTGCATGGTCTCAGAATCATCGTAATGAGTATTCTATCACAATCAACGTGGCTAAAAAATCAGGACAGAAAATCTTCCTGAAATGTATCGAATGGGCAGATATCTGGATTGAAGCCGGACGTCCGGGTTCCTATGCTAAACGTGGTCTGACTGACAAAGTTTGCTGGGAGCACAACAAGAAGCTGTCTATCGTTCACGTATCTGGTTACGGACAGTTCGGACCATCGAAAGACAAACCGTCTTACGACGTATCCGGACAGGCAATGGGTGGATATATGTACATGAACGGTGTATCTCCTACATCAGGACCGTTGAAAGTTAATCCTTACCTTTCTGACTACATTACAGCTTACAATGCTTGTATTGCAGCTATGGCAGGATATATCGGAGCACAGAATACAGGCGAAGGAGATTCTTGTGACGTAGCTCAGTACGATACCATGTTCCGTCTGCTGGACAACTACCCGGCAAACTGGTTCAACAAAGGTTACCCGAAACAGGGCGAGCCGGTTCCATATCGTACAGGTAACAAGAGTGATATGGCTTCATGCTTCTCATTCTACGACACCAAGGACGGCGGTGCTATGTTCGTAGCTATCGTTGGACAGGGACCTGTAAAACGTGGATACCCGATCATCGGAATGGGCAAACCTGGTATCACAAAAGGAATTCCGAAGAACTGTACCGGATTCCCTCTGTTTGACCCACGTGGAAAACAGGCAGATGAGCTGTGTGCAAAATTCTGTGCTGAGCGTACATGTGATGAACTGGAAGAGATCTTCAACAAAGCTGCTATCCCATGCCAGAGAGCATATGGACCGGCTGATATCGAGAACGATCCTCAGTACGAAGCACGTGAGAACATCGTTGAATGGGAAGATCAGTGCTTCGGTAAGATGAAAGGTATCGGACTTACCAACATCTTCAAGAAACATCCTTCACAGATCGTTGCTGCTGCTCCATGCTTCGGTGAGCACAACCGCGAAGTACTCGAAAGCTTCGGATATACAAAAGAAGAGATTGATGCTATGTATGATAAGGGAGATCTGGTAACATGGACACCTGCAGATACAGCTAGAATCAAAAACTTCGTAGAGTGGAACTTCTTCTGGGATCCGGAAAATCAGGCAAAACGTATTGGTCTGGAATATCCACCGAAAAAAGACAAATAAGAAATTAATTCATTCCTTATATGAACCGACTGCAGAGCAATCTGCAGTCGGTTTTATTTAATGAGAAAATCAAGAACTTAACTGCCCGGCGCACAAAAAAAGCCTCAGGTACTTCCTGAAGCTTTTTTCAAAAGGCGCCAACCAGATTTGAACTGGTGATAGAGGTGTTGCAGACCTTTGCCTTACCACTTGGCTATGGCGCCATACAATATATGAGTGCTCTTCCCGAGACACTCATATATTATACCATTCTTTTTCTATTTCGTCAACATTTCTTCGACCTCTTCTTGCTCTGGCATGGATCGAATTGCACCTTTTTTAGTAGTTACGATCGCTGCTGCAGCATTCGCAAAATCAAGGATTTCGGTCAGATCCTTCTCGGTCAGATTATCAATGCCTCTTTCCAGCACACCATTCAATGCACTTCCACAGAATGTATCTCCGGCACCTGTCGTTTCCACGGTATCCACCCGGTATCCTGCCTTTTCTACACGCATACCCTTATAGTATGCACGGCTTCCATCTTTACCCATTGTAAGGAAAATAAGCGGGATATGATACTTCTCCTGCAGATACTGGATTCCTTCATCATAATCTTCTTTCCCGGACACAAACTGAATCTCATTATCGGAAATCTTCAATATATCACAATATCGGAACCCATATCCCATCATCTTCTTTGCTTCATCCAGAGACTTCCACAGCGGTGGTCTGAGATTCGGATCCAGTGAAATCAGGCATCCAGCCTCTTTTGCCACTTCTAATGCCTTTTTTGTTGCGCTCCTGACCGGCTCATCTGTCATCGATAATGTTCCAAAATGAAAAATCTTTGCCTGACGGATCACATCATAATCGACTTCTTCTTCCCGGAGCATCATATCCGCTCCCGGCTTTCTGTAGAAAGAAAAATCGCGATCTCCATCCGGGAAAGTATGTACAAATGCAAGCGTGGTCGGAATCTCTTGATCCATCCGAAGTCCTGTCGTATCTACTCCCACCTCTTCTATTGTTTCTTTCAGTAATTTGCCAAACTGATCTTCTCCGACTTTACCAAGGAATGCTGTCTTTCTGCCAAGCTTTCCAAGCATGGCAAGCACATTACACGGCGCCCCTCCCGGGCATGCCTCAAAACAGTTATTTCCCTGTTCACTCTGTCCATTCATTGCAAAATCTATCAACAGCTCACCCATGGCCGCTACATCATATTTCTTTTCCATCGTCTTTTCCTTTCATACAGTATTTTTCACATAGTTCTATATTCTTACATACCACCTATATACATCTTCTGATCAATATCCCAGATTATCATTCACCAGAATCACCTTGATTCGTTTCGGTGCCTTGGAATAACGGGTTACCAGAAACTGGCTGCAAATTGTATCCGGTGATTTGCAGTCCGCGCAGGAACCTGTCTTCTTACACGGTGTCTGAATATCAAATCGCTGTGCGTTGGCTGGTGCCGCCAGGTTACGCGCTCTCGCCCACGCATCATCCAAATCCTTAACTACTTTATTCATCCCAACAATCATCAACACATGTTCCGGCCCCCAGGTAATCGCTGCCACACGATTGCCTTTGCCATCGATATTGACCAGTATTCCATCTTCTGTAATAGCGTTTGTACTGCTGAGAAAATAATCACACCCAAGACACTGAAGTTCTACGCTTCTTTTCTCTTCCGGCGTACTACATGCATCTCTGTTATACACCGTATAATCGCCGGAACAGACTGCATCCTTCAGCCCGATATCTGCTATCGATACAGATCCTCCCCAGCCAACGCCGCTGCCAGCCGGGATCAGCGCAAGTGCAATCTTAAGCGCTTCTTCCTTCGTCTCCGCATAGTGACCTTCCATATTTCTGGATTCCAGTCCCCTGATGACCTTCTCAGCAAGTTTTCTGTTTCTCTCTGATAGCATTTTATTCATAATATCCTCCTATTCTCGCATTTTCATAAGATACAATGCCACCATAATCCTCGTACGATTCTCGTTGCTCATTATATCGTATCCCAGAATTTCTTTCACTTTATTCATTTTATAATTCATCGTATTCTTATGGCAGTACATTGCCTGTGCCGTATGCACAATGCTGCATTCATTTTCAAAAAATGCTTTTAATATATCCAGATAATCTGTGTTTTCTTTTTCATCATAGTCTATCAGCTCACCCAGCACCTCTCTGATAAATGCCTCTCCGGTATCTTCATGTCTCAGATCTGACAGTACTTTATATACGCCCAGTTCATCGTATACCAGCAGATTTGTCGCAATCGCTGTCTTTGTCAGCTGATATGCCACCATCGCATGTTCGTAGCTGTCTTCCAGATCCTGCAGGCGCATTACCACATCGCCAATTCCCACATAGACCTGCATATCCTGCTTACAGATCTTCTGGAATATACGCTGAACCTGCTTTACTGTCTTATCTGCTATCATGATCAGAAGCCTGTCCTCATCTGTCACGACAACGCCTCGGAAATCCGAATACTGAAGCTGCTTTGCCAGTTCCTGAAGGCGCTTATTCTCTTCCCCCTCCCGGTAAGCATGACAGCTCAGGATTGCCATAATATAATGCATATTACGATAAAATCCATTATGCTCAAAATGATGCAGATATGCCGCCTCATGCTCAGGATAATAGATTGCATTCTTAAGTGCCTCATTCAAATTCGTATCCCGCTGTTCATTCTCCAGAAGAATAGATGCAAATATGCGCATCACATCAAGATACGGTGTCTTCCATCCACTTGAAAATAATGGAAACTTTTTCCTATTACAATAATCCACAATCCTCTGCGGATAGCAGCTGCCTTCATGAAGCGACAATACCAGTCCTCCTGTCCCGGCCTCAATCAATCTCTGCACAAAATCCATCAGCCATTCCTCAGACGTATACTGAATCCCTGCACTGAATATCAGTTCATCACCATGCAGCAATTCGATAAACTCCGGATTTTCTACAATGTGCGTCCATCCAATCACCTTATGGAAACAGCTCTTTGTAACCAGGTGCATATCATACATCGGCTCAACTTCCCGATACAGTTCTTCCAATGCAACCGCCATATCTTACCCTTTCTGTCAATAAATTCAATTTTACCGCCATAAAATCATACACTTTTTATCCTATCGCTTCTATTTTATCAAAATTGTGCTCGAGGCACAATTAAAATGATATTTTCTGTAGCAAAAGGATATATACCATTACCATATAACATGATATATTGTTCATGAACACAAATGCATGATATTCATGCATCCCCCGAATCGTGTTCACATTCAATCTCCAGATTGCTAAAAGACTGCGTAACCACGCAGCCTTTTTTAGTTCAACAGACAGTTATTCAGTCTATGGTATAGAACTGCATATCGTTGTGCTTGCACATAAGAATATGCAGTTCTATGCCATTACGGCTCTGAATAGAGCTGCCGCCCATCTATCCTATCTTTTCCATAATCTTATCAAGTATCACGCCTGCCACTTCTTCTTTTGACATGAGTTCCTGCTCTTCTGCGCCATTCTCAGTTATCAGCGTTACCACATTCGTATCTCCTGCAAATCCGGCTCCTGTCACCTTCAGATTATTGGCCACGATCATATCTGCATTTTTCTTCTTTAACTTTTGGGATGCATTTTCCAACAGATCCTGCGTTTCCATAGCAAAACCACATAAAAACTGTCCATCCCTCTTGTGTGCTCCGAGATACCCAAGTATATCCTGTGTCCGTTCCAATCCGATAGACATCTGATCATCCGACTTCTTGATCTTTTCCGAGCTGACAGCTGCAGGTCTGTAGTCCGCTACCGCCGCCGCCTTGATAATAATATCTGCCCACTCGCTTCTCTCTGTAACTGCCTGAAACATATCTTCTGCACTGGTCACGCTAACCCGCTCCGCAAAAAGCGGTGCCGCAAGAGCCGTATGTCCACTGACCAGCACGACCTCCGCACCTCTGAATGCACTGATCTTTGCAAGACTATATCCCATCTTACCGGATGAATGATTGGTGATATAGCGTACCGGATCCAATGCTTCCTGTGTTGCGCCAGCTGTTACCAGCACATGCTTCCCCGCCATATCTTTTTCAAACGCACAGGCCATCAGAATATACTGAAATAATTCTTCTGGCTCCAGCATCTTCCCCTTGCCGATGTCTCCGCAAGCAAGATGTCCGCTTGTCGGAAATGCAATCGTCATACCATATTCTTCCAGCTTACGGATATTATCCTGCGTCACCGGATTCTCATACATGCGAGTATTCATAGCCGGTGCTACGATCTTAGGACAATCACAGGCAAGCATAGTTGTAGTCAACATATCGTCAGCCATACCATGTGCAATCTTCGCAATAATATTCGCCGTAGCCGGCGCGATCATCACTACATCAGCCTCTTTAGCCAATTCTACATGCTCCGTACTATATTCGTGATTCCTGTCAAACGTATCCGTCAAACATCTTCTCCCTGTAAGTGACTCAAACGTCAGCGGAGCAATAAACTGTCTGGCGTGTTCTGTCATGATTACCTGTACCTGCGCTCCTGCTTTTACAAGAAGGCTTGTAAGTGCTGCACTCTTATATGCTGCAATACCTCCTGTTACACCAAGAACTACTGTCTTCCCCTTCAACATAGCCGTATTTTTATTCTCCTTCATTAGCAAATCACCGCCACATCTTCCACAGACTTTCTCTTTGGCATATCTGGTGATACAGTTCCATATCCCACACCGATCACAGATACTACCATCTGCTCCTCCGGGATACTCAAAATCTCATGCAGCTTCTTCTCATCGCGGATTCCCATAACCAGCGTTCCAATTCCCATCTCAGCCGCTTTCAACAGCAGATTTTCATTCGCCAGGCCAAGATCATAGACGCCCCAGCCATTGCCAAGTTCATTCGTTGGCTCTCCACTTCTTTCATAACCGGAGCGATTCTTAACCACTGCTGTAACAATCAACGCAGAAGCTCCCTCCACATTATTGGCATTAAATTCCGGCAGGCACTCAGTACGTACCTTTTCAAACATATCCTGAGAAAGTACACAATAATATCTTGCTGTCTGGCTGTTCTTCCATGATGGCGCATAAATTGCTGCCTGAATCATTTCCCTGATCTGTTCCTCTGACACTTTCTTTTCTGCGTCATACTTTCTAATGCTGCGTCTTGATTCTATAACTTTCTGAAATTCCATACTGCCCTCCTGCTCTTCTGTCAAAATGATTAAGCTGTATTCTTATAATGCTAGCCTTATTTTAACACATGTCCCTGATTGAAACAATGAATTTTAGTTTACATTTTCTATTGACTTTTTGTTTTTTAGTGCTATACTGGCAACATAACGCGCGTATCAATTTTAAAGAAAGGAGTTTACCGTTTTATGGTTTCTACTAACGAAAAAGTAAAAGAAATTACACATATATACAGTTAAATTTTATATCTAATTTTCGATTATCCGCATAAACACTATACTTTCAAGTATTTTGAAGTATAGAAAAAACTCATTTTACCACGAATTTACCACGATTGAATGAGCCTTGATATGACCTATAAAATAACACCCAAAAGACATCATTACACCTAAATGGTGTCTTTTTAAAAAGCAGTCAATCCTAAGACTAACTGCTTTGTGTGTATGGATATGAAATTGTCAAACTGGGATTTACTTATATCTATTCCTATAAAAGTGTCAATATATATCCGTCTATCAGAGCAATTAGCAGATACATAATAAAGGCTCTGATAAACGCTTCTATATGCTTTTTCGGATTTTGATACAATTCCTTTTCTGGCATTTTTCTTAAACGAACACGCTTTGTATTCCGCCACCATAAAAGGTCTACAATAAATAAGTCAAAGATATTCAATCCCTGTCCTATAATACTTAAACAAAGAAAATTATGTGTGAAGCCATTTTCTTTGATAAACAACCCTAATATAAATAGTACGAACAGAAATAACAGAAAATTGGATATAAATTTCTTCAAAAAATTTTTTGAGCAGCAAAATGCGCCCGTCCGAAAAGCCCGGACAGGCGCATAGGTATTGTAAGCAGTATTTAGATGATTAGACAGTTCATATATACAAGCGTAATTTTCCCCGGTGGTGGGCGGGCTTTTTTTGATGTGTCAATGACCGTCGGATTTTGTCGATAGGGTATGTGCTTCATGGCGGCTACCTCCTTTAGCCGCCGCTTTTAACAGTGATACCGCGTCATTTCATTAGAAGATAAAAAGAAACGGCGGCTTTGATT